>Ga0172382_10002316_pt1 | contig 32281 bp, 33 predicted proteins | sample Leawel138RmetaG_FD_122245 | JGI IMG/M metagenome (GOLD analysis project Ga0172382, IMG submission 122245) | Leachate microbial communities from a municipal landfill in Southern Ontario, Canada - Leachate well 138R metaG | ecosystem: Engineered > Solid waste > Landfill > Unclassified | place...
CCATAGAAACTGTTTAAACTGGTGCCATAGCCAAGTGGTAAGGCCGTAGCCTGCAAAGCTTCTATCCCCAGTTCAAATCTGGGTGGCACCTCCAGTTTTATAATTTAAAAATTTTTTAACTACACAAGTGGATCTTTGGCAGAGTTGGTCGATTGCACCGGTCTTGAAAACCGGCGAGGGTTATACCTCCCAGAGTTCGAATCTCTGAGGGTCCACCACTTACCCCTACAAACCCCTATTTTAGCCACTTTCAAAGAATTTTAAAAACTAGCTGTGATACAAATGAGACACAACTGTGTAACAAATATTACACAAACACAACAAAATATCTCACAAAAAGAAATAATATATATTACTTTATAAAAAGAGTTAAAAAAAAGATATATAGACAAAGCTTAAGAAGTTCTAATCTTGAGTATTGTATGCTTCAAAGAGATAAAATTATGGAGAAACCAATGTTTTGGGAACCACATAAAAAAGGGTTTTTCATAGATAAGACAACTTCAATGAGAACAGATGAAGAAGGTAATATTATCTCAAGTAAAAATAGATATAGAGTCTCCCCCTCACTACCTTCAGAAACAGAAGAAGATGCAATAAAGAAAGAGATTGAGTTAAATTCTATTTCATCACATGAAGTCAATAGTAACATTAACTTAAAGACACCAAATGTATGGAATGAGATCTGGGAAAATTTAGATGATTATCTAAAAGAATTTCTGGATGAGATCCAAAAACAAAGAAGACTGACAGACAACACAATCAAAAATATGAACAGCGGCTTTCAATATTTGAGACTCTTTTGTAAAAAAGACACTATCCCAAATTTAAAATTTTACAAGAATGTACAAAACTCTCTAGAGATGATACCCAGAGACTTTCTAAGAAGTAAGAAATGGGAAAAATTCTCAGTAGAAGACATAGAGAAAAATTTTGACAATTGTGACTACGAGACCATGAATTCTAAAACAATCAACAAGCACATAAATTTTCACAAACAATTTTTTTCATGGCTTGAGTATAATAATGATATATATAAGACAAATATGAACAAGCTAATACCTCTGTTTGAAGAAGATGAAGTTGTAAAAGTTGAGTATTCAGAGGAAGACTTAAAAGCAATTTTTGAATATGACTTAAATTCAGAGTACAGAGATTTTTTTAATATTGCCCTGCACACTGGAATGAGAATGGGAGAAATTTGCTCTTTGAAAAATTCAAACATAAATGAAGATTACATTGAAATTTTTGATGGTAAAACAAAAAATGCAACTAGAATAATTCCACTTCACAAAAACATAAAAGAGATGGTTATCAATAGAGCCAAAAGCAACAATGAATATTTGCTTTTCAATGGCAACAGCAGTGCAGTAAACAAAAAGTTAAACAGATTACTAAATAAAATAATTTTAAATAAAACTAAAAGTTTACACTCATTCAGAAAGAACTTTAGCCAAATGCTGGAGCAGACAGATACCGGGGAAGAAAAATATAAAGACTACTTAATGGGACACTCAATTGCATCAGTAAGGCAGAAGCATTACAATTTAGGGAAAATTAATATAGATAAATTAAGGGAGATTATTAATAGTATATCTCCTTTTTACCATCCTCTAGTCATATCTTCATAAGTTCTAACTTTACCATAGAGAGCGATCTCAGAGAGTTCAAATTCTCTCTGCTCATTCTCTTTAAGAATTCTTTTTTCTTCCTCAGCAGCTAAAAGTCCAGCAAGATGATTCTCCATGAAAACTTTCATATAAAACTTATCAAATGAAGATGAAACAAAGCCAATAAACTTGAGATGTTTTGACTTTATTTCAGCTAACTTAGCAAGTACACCATGCCCAACCTGAGAACAAGCCCCTACTTCAATCTCTAACATTTCATACCAAGACTTATCATAAACAAGAAGCTCCCCACTTTTTGAAATCTTTTTGACAGTCAAGCTCTTTGTCTTGTATGTTTTCTTTATTAAAAACTCTTTTTTATTAAAAGTTTCATAGTGACAAACCTCTTCTCTAGTTCTTGCAACTCTATACTTTTCTTGCTCTATGGGAGTGACATTGTACTCTCTAAGTAAATTATTTTTACTGTCATAAACTTTACTATTTATGCTTACATTTGCCCTGATACACTCATATAAAGACTTATGATTAAGCTTCCAATAATCTTTATTAATCTTGCCACCAATTGTAGTCTCCCCAAAATAATATTTAGTCTTCCTAATAACCCATTTTGGGATAGTTAACCTACTTTGTGAGTAAAGATTTCTAATGCCTAATGCTCTCCTCCAACCATCAAAGACTTCTAACTCTTCTAGAGTCATATTGAAAGCAGATTTTTTCATATATTTGAGGAGATAGGGGATAGAGTAGTTCTCTTCATATTCAGCAATTACTTCTATATCATATAAGCCTAGATTTGGATTTAAGTTAGCCTTATTCTCTAATATCATTTTAAAAGATTCTACATCACTAGGCTTAACAAAATAGACAGCATGACTGTGACCTGCATAACTCCAGTGATACTCTAATGCTCTAATAAACTTAATGTTATAGCCTAGAGTCCTATTTGACTGAACCATCACATCTCTGTGTAACTTTTGAAGCTCAACAATACCATTCTTGAAGCCTGTCTCATAATCAAAGCCAACTTTAGAGAGGTTACTTTTAGTCTTGAATGGATGTAAATGTCTTTCTAATGTAATAGTAAAAAAAACAGGAACTAAACCACTGAGCTTAGCTTCTTGCTCTACTTGATTCCAGAGCATAATTGCTTCTATAGCTTTATCTTTATATTCTTGTTGAAGATTTTCTTTATAAAAGCTTATTTTACCTGATTTTTTGCTTTTGAAGTATTTGATACTTTTACTATTATTGAAGTAAGCTTCTCTACCTCTTTTCTTATGATGAAAATAGTCCCTGAAGGCTTTCCTGCAGTAATTGGGATGCTCATCTCTAGAAAACTGAGGGGGGGGATACATTAGCGGCATTAGTAAAACAAGGGGAGGCTAAAGGAATCTTAAAATCTAAAAACTCTTTGAGCTGTGATTTATACAAGCTTCTTGTATGTGGAAAAACATAGTGATGATATGGATCAGTTATTTCTTGGAGATGTTCTGGTAAATCTAAATGAAAAGTGTGATTTGTGTCTTGTGGGATTTGATCTTGGGCAAAAGAGTTCATAGCTATTATCCTTTTTTTGGATAACAGATCTGACCCTCTTACCCAAATAGACAACAATATCTCAAGCCTAAGTGGGGTCAGAAGTTACTTAAACTTTAAGACATTATTGTCTTCTTTGGATACTAATTATAAGTTGAAAATAATTATTTTTGTATATTACATAAAAAAACTTATATAATGCTGAATTTGAAGAAAAAGTAAAACTATCTTCTCCTAGAGAAAGAACTCTTTTCTTTTTCAGCTTGGGGATTCAATTTATTTTCTAACTCTTTAACTTTATCTTTTAACTCTCTCAACTCTTTACTATGTGCAGTTTCAAGCTCTTCTTTGCTTCTTTTAAGTGTTTTATGTTTACTCTCTAAATCAACATAAGAATCACTAAGACTATCTAATCTTCTAAGATTATTTTGTAATGTTTTGTTTATCGCTACTTTATCATTTGACAAAGTTTCAACTTCACTTTTAAGAGAAAGAGAATTTTCCATGGTCTCGTAAATTTCATCAGACCTTAAATTCACAACTAGATTCTTTGCATATTGCTCTTGAAGTTTTGAAGAGATATCTTTTATAGCTTTTTGATAATCAATACCTGTCCATGCGGCATTTTTTTTCAAAACTTTATCAACATATTTATCAACTATATCACTTGCTCTTTTATTTGCTCTTCTTTGCATTGCTTTATAGGCTGCAAGATTTTTGATATAAGTTTTCTTGCCACCTTTAATAACTTTGTCAACTTTGATATTATATTTATCAGCTATGCCTGATTTTTGTACATAATCATTAAAATCTTTTTGAACTAATGAATAATGTTTACCATATGGCTGCCTACCAAAACTGGCATTTAAGTCAGTAGTGAGACTATCATACTTATCAAAAAAACCATTCACGTGAACATGAGGGCTTGCTTGGTCAAGATGAACAACAGATAAGACAACTTTCATGCTCGGAAAGTTTTTTGAAACATAGTGATTAACAAGCTCGCTCAATTCTTTTGCATAAGTTTTATCCCTCTTGTATAAAGGTAGAGAAGTTATACTGAAAGTTAATTCTGTATAAGCTTTGTGAGCTTCTTTTACAAGATTGCTTGTGTTATCTCTTTCTTCTATCAGCTTCTCAATTCTTGCTTTTGCTTTATCTTTTGACTTTTGCCCCTTAGCCCTCTTCATTCTATATTTAAGTCTACTGATCTCATTTGAGATTACAGTTCTTGTTCTACTATCTTCTTTTTGCTCTCTCTTCTCACTTAAAGATTTTCTATCATTGATGCTCACATGATTGATAAACTCTTGACCTTTAGCCTTGCCACTTGACAAATTTGTTTTTCTATCATTGTGCTGTAGTCTATTCTTGAAAGATCTTTTTAACTTATAACTTTTAATTTCTAAAAATGTGCTGCTCATATGCACTCCTTTAGACATCTAATTATAAGAATGTTTTAACAATTTTGGCAAATTATTATGCACGATGTTTAATGTCACCACAAAAAATTATCTACGATAATATTTTTATGGTGAAATTACATCTATTTTCTCGTTGAGAAAATGGAGCTAAAGCTCTAGAGAATAGAAAGCTATTCTCTTAAAGAGAGTTGAGCTATGCTCTGAATGCAAAGGAGTTTTTAAAAAGAAAAACACACAATGCAAAAATAACTATAGAATAAAAAGCTTCTTAAAATTGCATTTTGTGACTTTTCTCCAAATTGTTACTTTTAAGCTTTCTACCTTTTTTTAAAAAAAAAGTTACCAAAAAAAACTACCACTAAGCTACTTTGAAATATAATATGTGACACAAATGAGACACAACTGTGTAACAAATATTAAGGAAAAAAAATGCTTGAAACCCCACAATTCAGGGGCTTAGAGGTATATTTTGGAGCTTGGGGAAATATCTCTGAGGGTCCACCACTTGTTCTTACTAATCCATATTTTTCTATATCTACAACACTTTTCAAAACAAACTATTTTACGCTCAGTTAACTTTTAACTTGAATTGGCGTTTTAAGATGGAAGAGTTTTAAGTAAAATCAAGAAATTTCATAAAATATTTTATAATGAAATAAATAGGAATTTGAAATTGATGATATACTTCAAAATCAAATAACACCCAAGGAAAACCATCGTAATGGATCTACTCTTTAGTCTAAAAAAACTCATCTCTTTTTGTATTAAGCCTTATGGTTTGGTGCTTATTATTTTAATGCTTGGCTTATATTTTTTATTTACTAAAAAAGAAAAACTCAGTAGATCTCTGATCTCTTTAGGTGTTTTTTTACTCTTTTTATTTGCTTATCCACCTTTTTCTAACATGCTTGTGAGTGCTTTAGAAGATAGATATGTTAAGTATGACTATAGTCATGGTGAGATCAAGTATATTCATGTTTTAGGGAGTGGACATGTGAGCGATGAGACTCAACCGATCTCTTCTTTACTAGGCGACAGCGGAGTAAAAAGAGTTCTTGAGGGAATTTTACTTCATAAAAACATAGAAAACTCAAAGCTTATTTTTACAGGTTATGCTAACAAAGAGGAGTTCTCAAACGCTTCTGTAAATGCAAAACTTGCCATCTCTCTTGGTGTGAAAGAGAAAAACATTATCTTAGGTGAGGAGGCAAAAGACACAAATGAAGAGGCTCATTTTGCTAAAAGTATAACTCAGAGCGAAGCTTTTATATTGGTTACAAGTGCCACTCATATGCAAAGAGCTATATATCTATTTAACAAAGTTGGGCTTCATCCAAAGCCTGCACCTACTGACTTTCACAGAGATAAAAACACAAGTTTTTTTGAACTACCTAGCATATATGCATTTAAAAACTCACAAATGGCCATGCATGAGTACATAGGCATTTTGTGGAGCAAACTAAGATAGATCTTCTAGTTTTTTCTCATACTTCTCATTGATCTCGTCTAGTTTTGTTTGTGATTCTTCTAGCTTCTCAAACATCCCCTCAACAATGGACTCTTCATCTGAGATGAGCTTTGAGAGATCTACTATCTTTGAGTTGTCAGCAATTTGGGAAGCTTCTGCTAACTCTTTATGTAGAAGTTCTAGCTTATCTTCTGTCTTTATAATTTTTTTCTCTAATGTCTCAACTTCTTTTTTTAGCGAAGAAGTTTCTCTATTTCTCTCTCTTGTAAGTTGTGCTTTTAATTTTTTAGTCTCTTTGTAGTTAGTTTTTTTAGCAGTTTTTTTCTTCACTACACCCTCTTCTTCTTCCCAACCAATTTTTTCTAAAAAGTCATCATATCCGCCATCAAAGTACTCAGCTCCACCTTTTGCAAATATAATGAGTCTATCGCAAACTTTTCTTAAAAGCTCTTCAGAATGCGTAACTATAATGCTAGAGCCTTTGAACTTTCGCACCGCTTTTGTTAGTGCTTCGATGCTCTGCATATCGAGATGGTTTGTAGGCTCATCAAGCAGAAGAAGGTTTATCTCCGATGCTAAGATCTGACCTAGCATTACGCGACTTTTTTCTCCACCTGAGAGAAGTGAGATCTTTTTCTTTGCATCGTCATTGCTAAACATCATGCCACCGCAGATGGATCTCACTGTAGATTCGCCTAGTTTTGGGTTTTTCGCATAGATCTCATCCATTACAGTTTTGCTTGGATCTAGGTGCGAGATATTTGTTTGACCAAAGTGAGCTAAAGATGCAGATGGGTTAAAATTAACCTCTCCAGCTAAATGTTTTAACTCTCCTGCTATTGTGTTTAACAGCGTAGATTTTCCTTTTCCATTTTTACCTATAATGCCCAGACACTCACCTTTTGCAAGTGTAAATGAGATGTTTTCAAACAAAATATTATCTTCTGTATAACCAAATTTCAAATCTTTTACATCTAGTAAAATTTTTGCTGGTGTCTCTTTAAAGTTAAAGTTAAACTCTAAAGATTTGTCAAAGTTTAGATCTTCGAGTAGATCCATCTTCTCAAGCTGTTTTACTTTTGACTGAGCTTGAGCCGCAGTAGATGCACGAGCTTTGTTTTTAGCGATAAAAAGCTCTAACTCTTTTACTTTTTTGTCTTGTGAGATCTTCTGCTTTGCATGAAGTTCTTCATCTGCATGGAGTTGCTCGTAAAACTTGTAAGTGCTTCCCTCTATAACATTTAAAGTTCTTCGTATAATGCCCATAGTGTGAGTTGTCACACTATCCATAAAACTTCTATCGTGAGTGATGAGGATGAGTTCTCCATCAAAGTTAGTTAAAAAGTTTTGTAACCATCTCAAAGAGACTATATCAAGGTAGTTGGTTGGCTCATCTAAAAGTAGTAAGTTTGGCTCTGTGACTAAGAGTTTTGCAAGATTTATACGGATCTGATAACCACCAGAAAAAGAGAGTGGATCTGAGTCTAGATCTTGTTCTGAAAAGCCCAAACCAAAGAGGATCTTCTCAACTCTATAAACATCATACTTCATCTCTTCACTAAGAGCAAGTGCAGCTTCTTCTCGCAAAGTCGATTCACTAAAGGTAAGGTGCTGTTTAAGCGTGCCTATTTTATAACCTTTTGGGAGGATTACCTCGCCACTATCGTAACCCTCTTCGCCCATTATTATCTTAAAAAGTGTTGATTTTCCACTACCATTTCGTCCGACTAAACCTACTCTTTGAGATGAGTTTAACTTAAAGTTGAGATCTACAAAAAGCTCTCTTGGCCCATAGTTTTTACATATATTTACAAGTTGTATCATTATTCTTCTTTGCTGTTTCCATAGTGTTTAAATAGATAATCTACGATGATCTTCTCATCTTTTTGTGTAATGGGAGCCTTATATACATCTCTCATTTTTATAACCGACGCTCGCCAAAATTTTCTTGATTGTTTACCCTGATTTAGGATGTAACCATGAGAGTGGCACCACTGACAATTTCTCTGAATGGCTTTAAAATCTTCATCTTGCGCCATAGGAAATGTAATGCTCGGAAGTTTAACATCTTTTTCATAGTCTCCAAACAAAATCGGAGCTAAAAGTAGTAAAATTATTGCTATTTTTTTCATCTTATACTACCTCTAAAGAAATTGTGTCGATGCCGTTATATTTATAACCGCCTCTATTCCACTTTATAGCACTAGCTTTTGGCTGTTCTTCGCCTAAATTATTTATAGCTTTTGCCATAATGGTCAAAACTCCACGGCTCTTAGCCCTAAAAGCAAATTTAAACTCTCTAAATGCAAAGAGTGAAAGTTCATCGCCAAGCTCTGCTTTAGCCCAGTTTTTTCCATCATCAACTGAGATAAGAACTTCTTTTATACCATTACCACTGTCAAACGCTACACCTTTTGCTACGATGTTTGCATCTACTTTTATACTTGAGCCATTTTTTGGGTAAGCTATAACAGACTTGATGTTCATAGTTGTGATGGGCTTTGTTTTTTTAGCTAAGTTGTCTGGCTCTTCACACTCGCACTCATTATCAGCTATGCGGTAAGCTTTGTCCATGTAAAAAAGCTCTTGGTACTCTTTTGTCACACTTATGTTGCTAAGCATCTTAACCCAACTATCTGAGTACATTCCTGGAACTATTAAACGAATTGGATAACCATTTAAAAATGGCAACTCCTCGCCGTTCATCTCATAAGCTATGATAACATTTTCGTTTATTTCACTAAGTGCCAACTCTCTTTTAAAGTTCTCAGTCTTGTGAAAAGCCGCCTTGTCATCGCCATTTAAACCTACCCATCTTGCATCTTTGTCAAGTCCCACGCGATCAAGTACATCTTTTAGTCTTACGCCCTTAAACTTTGCACAACCCATAGCACCATTTCCCCACTGTATACCGCTTGTTGTTGGTACAAATGCAGATCTGGAATTTCCCCCACACTGCATTACAGCTGTGATCTCAACCTGTTCAAACTCACTCTTTAGCTCATCTAATGAGAGATAAGTATGCTTTTTAACAGCTCCATGGATTGAGAGTCTATAAGTATCAATGTACTTGTGAACTGGGATGCGAGGCATATGCCATCTTACAAAAAAAGCATCATTTGGAGTGATTGCATCTTTAAAAAATTCCATAGGAGTCTCTAAAAGAGGAGGTCTATCTGAATAAGTTATGAGTGGTCGCTTTTGTGGAAATGCAACATCTATAACTCTCTGGTTATCAAGTGGCTCACGAGTTGATCCAAATACGTTTGAGCCAAGGACAACCGCACAAGCACTGAGTGAGAGTCGAAAAAAGTCTCTTCTTTGCATCTATTAAGTCCTTTTATAACTTTTTGTTATTCTAACACAAAAGTTAAAGCAAAAATAGTAGACTTGTCAACTTTTTACTAAATCAAACTAAGTTCTACCTTTTGTGTTTTGAAGTCCACCGAAACTACTCTTATGCTTGGCAAATGTTGGTTTATAGAGAGTAGTTCAAATGGGTGTTTTATCCGTTTCTCACTCATCTTCGAGATATGGATCATTCCATCGTTTTTTAGTCCAATGTCAACAAATGCACCAAAGTCTGTAATATTTCGCACAATTCCAGAGATCACACTTCCCTCTTGAAGCATCTCAATGTTAGTCAAGCCCTTTTTAAAAACAATACTAGGAAGCTCCTCTCTTGGATCAAACCCTGGTTTTATTAGCTCTTTTACAATGTCCTTTAAAGTCTCAAAACCTACATTTAACTCGTTCGCTTTTGAGTGAAGATCTAGGTTTTGTAACTCGACCAGATCTAGCTTTTTTGCTACATCGTAACTCTCAGGATGGATCCCAGAGTTATCAAAGATATTTTTACCATCTTTTACACGGACAAATCCAGCAGCTTGTTCATAAGCTTTTTTGCCTAAACCTTTTACTTTTAAAAGCTCACTCTTTGTCTTAAATGCACCATTTGTTTGACGATATTTGACGATATTTTGAGCCACCTTTAAACCGATTCCAGCTATATGAGAGAGTAAAAAAGCCGATGCCGAGTTTAGATCTACTCCAACGCGGTTTACTAGATCTCCTGTCACATCGTCTAGTCTTTTTGAGAGAAGTTTTTGATCCACATCGTGCTGATACTCTCCAATGCCCAGAGATTTCGCATCTATCTTTACAAGAGCTGCCATTGGATCTCGAAGTCTATCAGCAATGGATATCGCACCTCTTATGGTCACATCTAGTTTTGGGTATTCATCTTGAGCTATTTTTGAAGCTGAATAGACGGAAGCACCAGCTTCTGAGACTACAGTGTAGCCTAAAGAGAGTTTTTCCTCTTCTATAAGCTTTGCAAAAAACTCTTGAGTCTCACGAGATCCAGTTCCATTTCCTATGGCTACACTTGTAATAGAGTGCTTTTTTACAAGATCTAAGACTACTCTTTTAGAGCCCTCGTAGTCATTTCTTGGTTGTGTTGGGTAAATAACCGCAGAAGCAAGATAGTTTGAACTCTCATCTATTACTGCTAACTTACATCCGCTCACATAAGCTGGATCTACTCCTAAAATAACTCTTGGGGTAATTGGCGGAGTCATAAGAAGTTGCGTAAGATTTTTCCCAAAAACATTTATGGATGAGAGATCTGCTCTCTCTTTTACAATGCTATGAACTTCTCTCTCTAGCGATGGCAGTAAGAGTCTTTTTAATCCATCTTGATAAGCCTCAAACAAGATCTCACTCGAACTTGAAGCGTGGCTTGGGATCTTAAAGCGTCTTATATTTTGCTCCAATCTCTCTAGATCTGTAACAATCTTTACGCTTAACTCTTTTTCTCTAACCCCGCGCATAATAGCAAGATAACGATATGCTGGGATATAGGCTATCTTCTCAGATTTACCTGCTAAGTTTTTAAAGACTCCATCCTCTTTAAAACTCTTTGTTTTTTTAGTCTCTAAAGTCGCAAACTTTAGCATACTCTCTCGCAAAACACTTCGCTCACGAGGTGATTCAGAGTATCTTTGAGCTAAGATATCTTTAGCTCCATCTATCGCTTCATCTATGCTCTTAACATCGCCTTTTACAAACTTTTTTGCCTCAGTTATAAACTCAGATCTACTTAGTTTTGCACTTTGCAGGGTGTTTGCAAGTGGAGTTAGTCCATTTTTTATAGCAACAGTCGCACGAGTATTTTTAGACTCTTTAAATGGTCTATAAATATCTTCTAAAACCCTTAAGCTATCAGCTTCTTCTATACTTTTTCTAATAACATCACTAAGAGTTGCTCGCTCTTCGATGAGTCTTAAAACCTCAGCTTTACGCTCAAGTAAGTTTTTAGCACCTATATATATTAGCTCAAACTCACGAAGATCTTCATCGCTCGCTCCACCGCTCAACTCTTTACGATATCGTGCAATAAAAGGGATGGTAGATCCCTCATCTAGTAGCTTTAGTATGTTTTTTATATGTTCTTTTTTTAAAGAGGTTTTTTGGCTAAGTATGTCAATGAGATTTTGCATAGGTATCTTTCTTTTTTGTGCAATTATACTCTTATTTTAATGACCACCATTGTGGAGCTCATCGTAACTAGTTCCCACGCTCTGCGTTGGAACTCATATATATCTGAGTTGTAGTATAAATGTAAACTCCCACGCAGAGCAAGAGAATAAGAGTATATGAAAACATCTATGCACTCTTTTGAAATCCTTTAAAGAGTTTTTTAATTCTAAGGATCCCAAATTTCAGACCGCTATAGCGCATGATCTTTGCTAAATGCTTCCACTCTTTTTTATCATAACAAGGTTTTGGACATTTTCTACAACTAGGCTTTTCATCGTGTGGACAATTTTGCAGTTTTATATATGAGTAGTAGAGTGTCTCTTGGCATCTATCGCAAAGAGTGTAGTGGATAGACTCATTTAGATCTCTTTGTTTATAACAAAGAGGGATGAAATCTATTTTTTTATCAGCCTTTGTATGCTCATTGTCACAGTAACATTGGATAAACTTTAAGACAGTCTGACTGTCATGGATAAATTTTTCTTCAGTCATCTCTTATGCTTTATTTTATTTGTTCGCTTGATATGTAGTGTACCGAAAATAAAAAATAAAGAACTTGATGTATGCCAATACTTTTTTTTCTTTAAGCTTTGATAAATCTACTCAACTCTTTGAGTTATATCTATGCCCTTCTCTTTTAAAGCATAGCCTATCTCTACAATTCTGTCTTTCCACTTCTGCGACTCCAAAAACCCTTCATATGCATCAAGCTCTTTGTTTGAAACTCTCGCTGCAATATTGTCTATGTTTAAGTATGCCATTTGTAATTCTGATTCTAATTCTTCTACTGTATCGTTCACCAAACAATCCTTTTATTTTTTATAACGACTTTATTTTTTGGAGCATCCACTCCCACTCGCCAAAACCACTATCTGCATTTATATGCCCTGCATTTTTTAAGATCTCCATCTCTATGCCTAGCGTATCTCTAAGTTCTTTAGCTTCTTCAATACTCATATATGGATCATTGTCAGAACAAATCAAGAGAGCATTTTTTGCATGTAGATCTTTAGGAGCTTGGATAGGGAAAAAGTTTTTTAACTCATCTATATTTGAGTTTAAACTTGGAGGTGCAACTAAAAACAGATACTTTACATCTTCTAAGAGTCCACTATTACACATATGAAACCACAAAGTATTTGCAAGAGAGTGGCAGATCACAATATCTGCTCTAAACTCTCGAAGTTCTTTTAGAGTCTCTTTGATCCATATGTCTTTATCAGGTGACTCAAAATTTGGTAGTTTTAAAAAACTTACACAACCATAATCTCTAGCAATCTCAGCTGCTATATAACTTTGCCAATGAGGTGCATCACTTCCTCCCCAACCATGAAGTAGTAAGATTTTTTTCTTCATTTTTTTACCTTTATAAAAGAGATTTAAAACTCTTTAGAGTGTAAAGTCTCAAAGCATCACTCTTTAACGATTTAAGCTCGCTTGAGAAACCATTTTTTGCAAAAAGAACAAAAATATCGGCTTTTATGCCTGCTTCTTGAGCTTTTTCTTGTAGTTTTGTAAGTTCACTTTTTTTAATTTTAGAGTTTGTATATCTACATGAACCAACTATGACTTTTTTAGATCTGCTCTTTGCATAGATATCTATCTCGGTATCTTTATCCCAATAGTTTCCATTCTCAACAATAGCATCATCAACAAATGAAGTTTTTAAAAACTCTTGTGAGAGTTGTTCGAAAATATAACCCTCAAACTCTGATATTCGTTTGTTAAACCTATCTTCTATCTCTTTATAATCGCCCTCTTTTATCCCCTTAAAAATAGGTGATACAAATGCAAACCAAAATCTCATAAATGGCGTGTTAAAGTGAAGTTTATTAGATACATTGTAGTCATTTTTTGACTTTACTCTAGGTTTTTCTTTTGTAATGATGCCTATTTTTAAAAGCTCGTCTATGGCTTTAGTTCCTACTTCGATATTAACATTTGCATGTTTTAGGGCCGAGTGAACTCTTCCATCACCTAGTGCAATTGCACTTAGTATGGAGTGATAAAGAGGAAGTCCTGTAGTAGTTATACTGATGTCGTTTCGTATAAAAGTATAGTCATCTAAAATGAGTTTTTTTACAAGATCAAAGGGCTTTACCGCTAGATCTATCTCGCCCCATTCTACGCCACCAAAGATGCTAAAGAGTTCTATGGCTTTTTGGATGTTATCTATTTTATGTTCGTGGCAAAAAGATTTCAATTGTTCTTGTAGTGTTTTAATGGTAGAGCCTTTAAAGTTTTGTTTTTAAGATTGTACATTAAATAGGCTTATAATTGTTTTTTGATATCTCTTTGTAGATCAAAAAGGACTTACTTTTGTTATTGTATCAAACTATCTATCAAGCTCTACTTTGAGCTACTTTAAGCATGCAAAAGAGATGTCGTTTTATAAATATTTTTTATGCTACAATAATCTCCATTTAATTTCAAGGATACGAAAAATGAAAAAACTAAACCTCTTGGCTCTTCTTTTTGGAGCAATTATGTTTTTGGCTCTAGGTTCTACAACGCTTAATGCTCAGATGAAATGTGACTCAGGTAAGTGTGACAGCTCTAAGATGCAAAAAAAGAGCTGTGATGATGCAAAGTGTAAGTCTGATAAAACTTGTAAGTGTGGTGCTGAATGCAAATGTGACAAAAAAATGTCTAGCTGTGGTAATGAAAACTGTCCTTGTGGGGATTGTAAATGTAAAGATTGCAAATGCGGACAAAAGTCTGACAAAGGCATGAAGTGCGATGCTAAGAAGTGCGATAGTAAAAAAGCTAAAGCTAAGAGTTGTAAATCTGGCAACTGCCCAACTAAATAAGGCATAAATGGAAGCGAGGCTAAAACCTCACTTCTGAAAAAAGTTGTTAATGTTTAACTTGAGATCACTCTATTTCTACCAGATCTTTTTGCCTGATAAAGCCTCTCATCGGCTTCTTTTATAGTGTTTTGTATATCCCCAGTTTTATGCAAAGAGACTCCAAAACTACAAGTTAGTGACCCTATAGTGTCAAAATTATATTTTTCAATAGCTATCCTTAGATGCTCAGCTAGTTTAGTTGCTTCTTCTATATACTTAGCAGCTAAGAGTACGATAAACTCTTCTCCGCCCCAACGAATAAGCTTATCATCTTTTCTTATGTTGTCCCTTACAATATCTGAGAGTGTTTTTAAAACCTCATCTCCTACTCCATGACCATGGGTATCATTCACTTTTTTGAAAAAGTCTATATCAAAGAAGATGATAGCAGTGTAACTACTCTCTTTTTTATTTATCTCTAGTATTGAGTCGATATTTTTATCAAAATATACTCTGTTGTATGCATTTGTTAACGTATCTTTTAAGACCTGTTTTTGAAGCTGAAGTTTTTCACTCATAGCATCACTAATATCTGCAAAATCAACAACATAGTAATTTGTATCATATTGATTTATTGAGATTGAAAAAGCGTGAGGAGTCATGATTGAGTCATACATTAAGACTATCCTAGCTCTTCCTGGAAGGTTTAAGAGGCTCTCAACCCAATGTTTTTCATCTTTTTTTACATCACTCAAGCTAAAGAAATTTTCATCTCTTATAAATAAATCACAAATACAATCATATTTCTCTAAAAATGCTTCTATATCTTGATAGTTAAAAAAGTTAAAAAACTTTTGATTGGCAAAGTTGAATTTTACTCCGTCAGTAAGTATTACTATAGAGTTTTGAACATCCATAAATCTTTGTATCTTAAGAGCTTCATCTTTTACCTTTTGCATCTGTATGATTATGGCTACAATAAGAATAAAAAGTAGTAAAGATACTACTAAAACTATTATCATAAAAAATTCATATCTTGCTTTTGCAGTGGCAATTTCATCAAGAGGAGCATACGAAACTATATAACCAGCGCTCTCATTATCTAGATTTTTTAAGTTTAAAAAAACTGCTACACATCCTTTGTTATCATGTATTATAGGTAAAGAAAAACTCTTTTTTTTGTTTAGCTTTTCTAAAAAACCTTCACTACTTTTTACTAGATCTGTAATCTTGTTGACAAAAGGATCTCTTGATGCTTTTTTGTTTATCTGTGAGATTGTTGGGTTTTCTAAGTAGTAGTCACTACTTAGTTGTGATGGTGCAAAAAAGTCTTTATGATCTTTAAACACCTTCTCATAACTTGTTTTTTTATCTAAGATTATCTTATGAGTAAAAGATGGAAAAATGCTTCTAAGTTTTTTTTCTATTCCCTCAAAAGAGATTGAAAATTCAACACTTCCTAAATGCTCTTCTTCATCAAAAATAGGAAAAACATACCTGTAACCAGGATAGAGTTTGCCACCTTCAAAACCCATAACATCTCTAAACTCACTATTTGCAATCCTAACAGAACTTCGAATCTCTTTTAGAGAATCACCATTTTTATATGGCAGGTGAAATCTAAGTAAGCTCTTAGAATCATGCGTATGAAAGTGAAATTGTCTTACATTTAGCTTGGTTAAAAACTCATAGTCTTTATACAAAAGCCTATAAAGCTTTCCTCTTAAGATAGCTTTTTGAGACTCATCTGCATATTTGAATTTTTTTAAGATCTCTTTTGTCTCTTTATTAATAGTACTGTAATAACTTTTTTGGGCTAGAAGCAGATAAGTATCTAAGATAGAGTTACTTGCAACTCTTAAAAACTCTATATTTTTATCTGCGGCACTCTGTATTACATCGCGTTTTGAGGTTGATAAAAATTTTAAAAAAACGCCACATACCAAAAAAATGAGTATAAAGGCTATGGAGATCTTTAACTTCATTTCGTATCAACCTTTTGTGGTATTTCAATATCTATACTCAAGCCATCATAGTCTCGCTCAGAAGCCTCTACAACTCCATTTACCAAGATACCTTTTAACTTTTTTATATCTCTATCTTGTAGCTCTAAAAGTGCTTCTTTTATGCTCTTTATCTGCTCTTTTGTAAGTGTTTTAGTGTTTACAATAAGAGAAAAACCTGGCATTAGCTTGCTTTTTGCGATAATCTCTAAACCTAAGGACTCAAACTCTTTAGCTGTTCTCTCTCTAACTCCAGCTATCAGACACTCTCCTTTTAGGACGCTATTAAGAGCATTTACATGTGACATTGTATATTTGTACGTTTGCTCAGAGAGGTCAATATTGAAATTTTCTCTTAGTAAGATGCTACTCATAAAGTAACCACAAGTTGAGAGAGGTTGTGTAAGCGCTACTTTTATCTGTGAATCTTTTTTAAATTCATCTTCTTGAAACTTTACAAGAACACATCTATACTTAGTAAGCCCGTCATCTTGTTTAAATGTAAGGATAGGCTCTACAAACTCATACTTTTTTTTTAAAGAGAGGTAAGGGAGAGGTCCAAGATACGCCATATCAATAGTTCCATCTTTAAAGCCATCTAGTATATCTTTATAATCTTTTTTATAAATATAGTTGATTTTTATAGAGATTTTTGATTCTAAATAAGAGCTCATTGGTAAAAAAACTCCATATCTTCAGTAAGCTTTTCTGTAGGAAGTGGCGCAAAGTTCACTTTAGTACTTTGCGCTAAAAGTAGGCTACCTAAAGATAGCAAAAAAAATAAAATAAGTTTTTTCATATTGTATTTTAAATCCAGGTTTAAATTGACATAAAGTTTAACTGAAAAATTACAATATCAACTTAAAGATATCAAGTTTTTTTATTTTATAACTTCACACATTTCTACACTCTCACCAACTTCTTGTGAGAGCTTATCCATAAGTTTGAAAAGTTCATTTGAGTGACTCTCTGCCGTGTCAAATCTTCTTAAAAGAGCATCTTTTATCTCTTTATCTGTTAGACAATGACCAGCCAAAGCAGAATCAAGATTTTCATTTATAAGATCATGAAAAGCAATGTGATGGGATTCCATTGCCATAAACGAGCTATTTTGTCCAAAAAGCTCACGCCCTATTCCATAGTACCAAAGCCCAAAACCGCAATGTTTGTAATCTTTTTTCAACTCTGGTGTAACAGTTGAGCTTACTACTGCAGAGTAAGCATTTGACTTAAAGAGTATGTGATGGATCTTATAATTTGATAAAAACAGAGCAAAGCTACTTGTGTTTGAGAGTTTTGATGTATGAGTAAGATTTATTGTAAAGTTATTCATAGTATCTAAGAACTCTCCCATGGTATGACTGGTTTGAGTAGCTATATCGTTCATCGCAAGAGCATTGTGTGAGATATTTTTTGATTGATCTTGAAGATGGTTTATGGTTATACTAATTTCACCTGTCGCTTTTTGAGTTCTCTCGGCTAATTTTCTGACCTCATCAGCCACAACTGCAAAACCTCTTCCATGTTCACCTGCACGAGCTGCTTCTATGGCAGCATTAAGAGCTAAAAGATTTGTTTGATCTGCTATATCTTTTATAAGACTAACTATCATAGCAATGTCGCCTACATTTGTATCCATCTCTCTTATAGCATCAGAAGTATTTGTAACAAGCTCGCTGAGACTCTCTATCTCTTTGGTTGTAGTTTGTAAAGAGGTGTAAGTCTCTTTAGCAGAGCTAGAGGCTTCTGACGTACTAGCAGTTACATCCATAAATGAGTTTTCTGTTTTATTTATATCTGTAGTTATAAGGTCAAAGTTTCCTTTCATACCACCATTGAAGTTACTAAAAGTAGTGCTTAATTGACCCATTACTTTGTAGCCCTCATTTGCTTTCATGGACTCTACTGCTTTTTGTATCTGATGTGCTGTCTCTTCAAACTCACCTTGCAAGCCATTTGGATACATACTTCTATACATAAAACCTTGACTAACTGCATCTATGGTATTTCTACTCTCTCTTAGAACTACCTCTACTTGATCTAAACACTTATTAATATTCCACGCTATATTTTCTAATTTACTATCATGTCGATACAAAATGACACGAGTTGAGAGTTTTCCTTCTTTTACGTCTTCTAAAGTTGCAGCTATTTTGTTCATAAGCGCATCTTCACCTTTATTTGCATCTTGTTTTTGAGGAATAAACAAAGAAAGGATCGCAAAAACTCCAATAAGTAGAGCAAAAATAACTTGAGAATTTACCGCTAATATAGCAGCACTTACAAGCACTAAAACCAAAAGAGCAACAACTGTAATGTTTTTATTCATGCTACTCTCCTTTTTGAAGATTTACTACAAATTCTTCATAACTAGTTTGATTTTTTTGTAGAAACTCATTTAAAACTCTTTGGGACTCACCCATTCCACCACTTTTTTCTGCATCTATAAGTAGTTTATATATAGGAATAATAGTATCGATGGCACTCTTTAGAGGTTTTCTCCTAACAGAGGTATAACTTACAATATTTTTATCTGCATCCAAATCAGCCGTAACATATGTAAAGACCCAGTAAAACCCTCCATCAGCACATAAATTTTTAACAAACCCAAAAAATTCTTTTTTATTTTTAATAAGATCCCACAGAATCTTAAATGCAAGACAAGGCATATCAGGGTGTCTTACAAGATTGTGATTTGCATCTATTAGATCAGATGTTTTATATCCAGCAATATTGCTAAATATCTCATTACAGTAGATAATATTGCCCTTTATATCAGTTTTCGAGACTATAAAATCATTAGCATCTAGTTGTTTTTCGATGTTTGTAATGTTTTTTGGAGAATCTTCTTTAGATAGTTTTTTTCTAAGCATAAATTACTCCTTAATAAAGCAGATATTTTATTTAACTATTAGTAAAAATTATATCTTAATATATAGTTAAAAATATTTCTTAGTTTATTATAGTAGTATGAAATTTATTTTTGCTACACAAAGTAACACTAAATTGCTATAAATTAAAAATTCTTGGAATTTTTTCTAGTTTTGACAATTTTGCATAAATACCCCACCATTTTTTCATATAGTGACCAACAAAAGGAAGCGGTATCATATAAGCTTTTTCATCATCTCTATATATTAGAGAGGCTCCATTTCCACTATCCATTAAGCATAATATATTTATGTGTTGTTTATATGTTTTTAGGTTCGTCTCACCCTTATCTAATTGAGATATATTAAAAGCTACATTTCTCGCCATCAACTCAGCTAAATGTCCTTGTTTAGCTTTCCAAACTGGACCTTGTAGGGCTGCTGTGTCACCAATTGCATAGATGTTTTTTGGCATATTCTCATCATCAAAAACAACTCGACAATACTCATCTATCTTTACAAACCCAGCTTCATTTTTTACAAGATCTGACTTTTGAACTACTTCATGTCCACTTCCAGCAGCTATAAACATTGTAAGATCTGACTCTAGTTCTGAATCATCTTCAAAAATGACCTTATTTTCTTTAAATACCTTTATTTTTTTACCAAAATATTGTTTTATAGCAATCTTTTTGAAAAAACTATTCATCATAACTAGAGCTTTTTCACCCATTCTTTTTCCAGGCTCACTCATAGGGGCAAAAAATGATAGCTCAAAGTTATCTCTGATACCTTTTTTCTTTAGCAAATTATGTGTGTTAAATAAAAGCTCAAAAGCTGGTCCACCTCTAACACTTGAACTATCTTTAGGATTTCCTCCAAAACCAAATGAAATCTTACCTCTTCCTTTTTCTATAAGCACATCAAGAGCGTCTCTAAGCTTGAGTGATTGTTCTGGATCTGAGCAGATCGAAAGAGTATGTTCTATGCCTTCATGCTTTAGTCTTGAAGCGCCCATCGCTAATATAACGTGATCATAAGATCTCAGCACTTTCCCTGAAGCCAAAGTATAACTATTTTGTTTTGCATCTATGTTTGTGAGTGCATCGACTATAAGATTAAAGCCGTGAACCTTTTGAAGTTCATGCAGATCTATGCAGATCTCATCAAACTCTTTTTCTCGTGTTGGAATCCAGATAGAGGTAGGATAGATAAAAAAATAGTCTCTATCACTAACAAGTGTCACATCATAGTTGTATTTTCTCAAATATATTGCAGCTTCAAGTCCACTAAATCCGCCACCGATAACTAAAACACTCTTCATAGCATACCTTTTATTTATATTAATCATAAAATATACCCTAGCTATAGTTAAAGTATTATTAACGCTTCTTATTTATAAAATAAATTGCAGCGAGACTTATTGAGCCTCCTATGATAATGTGACTTTGTAACTCTTCACCTAAGATGATCCAAGCGACAACTAAAGCAAAGATGGGAACTAAGAACATATAAGAACTTGTTATTTCACTTCCTAATCTAGCTGAAGCTATATAAAAAATTGTAGTAGCCACACTTTGACCCAAAACAGCTAAATAGATAAGAGCTATCCAAAACTTTGCATCTAACTCAAAAACACTTAGAAGTCCCGCATCATAGGTGTATATAAAGGAAGCTATAGTTGCAACTACGGAGATATAAAAACTATAGTGTATTGGATGGATATGTTTGTTTGAGTGTTGAGAGAGCAGAGTAACTCCAGCCCAAACAACAGCACAAAGTATAAAGTAGATATTTGCACTGCTTAGTTCTAGCTTGTAGATCTCTAGGATTATCGCACCTCCTACAAGCCCTAGAAGTAGACCAAAATATTGTGAAAGTTTAAACCTTGTTTTAAATAAGACACCCACTATTAAAAATGTTACAAGTGGAGTTAGAGTTGTGATGATAACTCCACCATTTCCAGCAAATCCACTCTTTACTCCTAGGTATGCAAAAACCATAAATGAGATGTTTAAAACAGAGCTTGATAGTATAAACTTTGAACTATGCTTGTTTAATCTAAGAGGAATTTTTATAAAATAAAGTATGGGGATAAAAGAGAGGCTCATAAGAAAAAAACGCCAAAAAACTACCACTTCAAGTGAGGCACTCTCTGTGAGGATTTTAAGAGCACTCCATCCAGCTCCCCATAAAAACATGGCTAAGATGAGAAGATATGTGAAATATGAATTTTTCAAAGTTGGCTCATTTTGGAGTTGTTCTAATTTTCTTGTCATTATAGCTTAAAAGAAACTAGATTTTTTGGTAATATATCTATATGAAATATATGGACTGGTTTGAATCTCACGCACAAAAGCACAAAAAGATTGTAGAAAAATTACAAAGTAAAGAGTACACAAAAGAGCAGATAATTGATTACTTCGACTTTGAAAACATGAAAAAGCATGAAGTTGATTTTTGCCCACTTTATAAAGAAAACAAAAAGTGTCATGATATGAAAAGTCTTAACTGTTATATGTGCGCTTGCCCAAACTTTAGATTTAGTGACGATGGAATATCAAAGTACAACGAGCAAGTCATTCTAAGTGAGTGCGATATAAATAATGGCAAAAAGTTTTCAGGTGGTGGTTTTATCCATCAAGACTGTTCATCTTGCACAGTACCTCATCATAGGGCATACATCCTAAAAAACTTCTCGTATGATTGGCGAGAAATGATGAGTGAGTGTAAAATTAAATAAGGAAGGTTTGTTATGTTAAAGTTTGTTTTGATGGTGGCATTATTGTCAGTTACACTCTTTGGAGATACAAAAGAGGCTCACAGTGCCTTTGTAAAAAAAGATTATAAAGAAGCATTTAAACTCTATGAAAAGAGTGCAAAAGATGGAGATACAAAGGCACAAAATGCTCTTAGTTATTTTTATTTTAATGGCTTAGGAGTGCAAAAAGACACAGATAAAGGTTTACAATGGTTAAATCGTGCAGCTTCAAATTCAGATGCAAAGGCTCAGTATGATCTAGGCATGATGTATCTTGTTGGGAACAATATCTCTCAAAACTCAGATGAGGCTCTAAAATGGCTAAGTAAAGCATCAGAAGCTAAGAACCCAGATGCTCAATATAACTTAGCCTTAATGTACTACAGAGGTGATGGAGCTGATCAAAACATCACAAAAGCAGCCGAGTTGCTAGAGAGCTCTGCGCTTGGTGGGAATATGCAAGCTGAGCAAAATGTTGGGCTTATCTATATGCAACTTCTAAAACTAGATAAAGCTGCTGCGTGGCTTGAAGTAAGGGCTACAAAAGGAGATACAAAAGCTTACTATCTCTTAGCAGAGATTTACTGCACTCAAGCAGAGTATAAAAAAGCAAAAAAATGGGCGAAAAAGTCAAAAAATTCTGGAGATGAAAAAGCTCAAGAGCTTTGGCAAAAACATAACCTAGAGCAATATTAATTATAAAATTTTACAGTATAATAACTCCATACTAAAACTATGGAGTCTATTATGAAGTATCTGCTCTTCTTGCTAGTTATCATCTCTCTTAACGCTCAAACGAAGTATCCATCTTCTGAATCTTGTAACGAATGTCACGAAAATATCTACCGCGAACATACCTCTTCAATGCACCATAAATCAACTCTTTTTAAAGATGAAGTTCATGCAAAAGTAAAAGAGGCTACAAGTAAAAATAGCTATAAATGTGCGCTTTGTCATATGCCAGCAGCTAAAGATCTTCGCTCTATTATGAGTGGGGAGAAACAACCAGATCCAAATGACTATAGACAAACAGATGGAGTTTCATGTTTTTACTGCCATCAAATCAGTAAGATCTACGATTCAAAAGCCCATAAAATAAACTTCTCCAACTACAAAGGAGACAACAAGCCTATGGTCTTTGGAAACTTGAAAAAACCATATGAAAGCAACGAACATGAGTCTATGGATAATGAAATATATAAAAATTCAGAAGTCTGTATGGGGTGTCACTCTCACAAACAAAATGCAAAAGGCTTTGAGGTTTGTAACACTAAAAACCAATATGATAAAACAAGTGACTGTATTGGCTGTCATATGACTAGAACTGCTGGTACTGTTGAGAAAGAGAACAAGGGTATGAGAAAAGACTATGCCTCACATAACTTTTTAGGTGTTCACTCACAAAAGATGATAAAAAAAGCCGTAAAGTTAGAGCTCAGTTATAAAAATGAAGTCCTTGAACTTACCATAAATAACAAAATGGGGCACTCCATCATTACACATCCAATGAGATTAAAGTTTGTAAAAACTACTATAACAAGAGATAAGCAAATCATTTGGAGTAACTTTAAAGAGAGTCCTATAGAAGACACGGAGGCTTCTTTTATTATAGTTTTTAAAGATAATGAAGGAAATACTTCTATGCCAAGCGATGCAGTTGATTATAAATTAAATAGAAATTTAAAAGCAAGCCAAACAAAAGTTGTCAAGTACAAAGTGCCAAAACTTCAAAAAGGTGATGAGATAAAAAGTGCCTGGATAAGCTATATAGTAAATCCGCAGATCGCTAAAAAGCTAGATATAAAGAGTATAGATATTATAAAACCATATATGGGAGATGAAGAGAGTTTGTACATATACTAAAATCAGAATTTTGTTAAATTCTGATTTTATACAATATGTTGTGAATCAAGGAGATATTAGAAAGTCTCACTTAAAATTATACCTACCAAGTTTGGCAGATCTTGTCATAAGCAAATATCTAAATTTATTAGATCAATTTAAGACTATTTTATAGCCTATACCGTATTCATTTTGAATTAGATTTTCAGGTAGTTTTGCTCTAAGCCTTTTTATAAAAGATGTAACTGCATACTCTGAGAACTCTTTGTCTGAGTCCTTATAGATGTGGTAAAAGATTGCCTCAGCTGTAAAAGCATGGTTTGATTTAGAGCAAAGAAGTCTAAAGAGCATTATCTCTTTTTCTTTTAAAGAGATCTGCTTCTCAGAGTTCCAAAGAGTGTAGGATGTTTTGTCCCAAAAAATATTATTACTAAGATAGATTCTTTTTTTTGAACTTCTTAATTTTTCTACAAGCCCAAATAAAAGCTCTTTTAGCTTTAGTGAGTTGATGGGCTTAATAAGATAAGTTACAAGTTTGAGTTCTATGGCTTGAAGTAACTTTTGCTCTTCTGAGTGAGCGCTTATGATAATTATTTCAGTATCTTCATCCCTTTGTCTAATACGTTTTACCATCTCTAAACCATTTAAATTTGGCATATTTATATCACTTATTATAATATCTGGCTTTTTCTCCACATATTGCAAATAACCTTCATGTCCACACTTAGCAACATAGACTTTTTTAAAAAATATTTTCAAATACTCTTCTAAATATTCCCTTAGCTGTGTCTCATCCTCAGCTATGAGAATAGAAATATCTTCAATAATTTCATCATTTTTCATTTTTCATCCTTATGATAAAAGTTGCACCTTTTTGGTTGTTTTTAACGCTCAAAGAGCCATTCATATTGTTCTCTATAATGGTTTTTGCAATATGCAAACCAAGTCCAGTTCCAAGAGATTGGTGTTTCGTTGTAAAGTATGGGTTAAAAATCTTTGATATGATTTTTTCATCTATCCCTTGTGCATCGTCACTTATAATAACTAAGGCATCTAAACCATCTTTTTGCATCTTTATGTCTATATTTACAAGAGAAAGTTCTCTTATGTTTTTAATATCATAGATATTTGATAGTATAGAAACTATAACTTGGACAAACTCGTTTATATAGCCTTTTGTATGCAGTTGTTCATCTATAGTTGTTTTTACTTCTATTTGGTGGTTTTGTACAGTATAGTTTGTTATCTTTAAGGCTCTTTGTAAGGCTTCATTTATGTTAAAGATACTTTTGTTCTTATCTGGTTGATAGTAGTTCATAAAGTCTTCAATGGTATCAGACATATACTCTACTTTCTCTTCCATTGTCTCTATCTTTTGTACAAAATCATCATTGCTTAGTATTTTAGCACTATTTTTCTCTTTTAAAATGGCTAAAATTGTATTTATTATGGCTAATGGCTGTCTCCACTGATGAGCAATATTTCCTATCATTTCACCCATTTCGGCTCGTTTTGACTGCTCATAGAGTTGTTTATCTCTTTGTTTAATAGTCTCTTTTTTCTCTTGTAATTCATTTATAGTATCTAGTAATTCTTGATTGTACTTTGCATCTATATATATTCCACAATCTAATTTTTTCATATCTTCTATAAGATTTTTAATATATTTCTTTTTTATAATAGAGCCGTGTTGTGGTGCAATTAACTCTAGATCTAACTTTTCAATTTTTTGTAGTGCAAAGTTAAATATATCTTTACTTGGCATATACTCTTGATGAAACTGCTTTGCTTTAGTAAAGTATGTCTCATCTGCATAAAATTCCCATGATTTTTCTATGCCTCCAAAGATATCACCCGAAAAAAGTGTCTTTGTTTGTGGTTCATAACTTACAAAAGCCCCTGGTGCATGACAATATGGTGTAGTGTAAAACTCAAGTGTAAATCCACTTGAAGTAATAAGCTTGTTATCATTTTTGTCTATCTCATAATAATCTGAGCTTACAAGATAATGTTTTATCAACAGAGCTGTTCTTGAGTGCGTAACGATAAGTAAATCATCTCTATTTATAAGCTTTTCTATCTCCGGAACTGCAGCTGCTAAGTCTGGATCTTGATGATGAAGTATAATGTATTTTATACTGCTTATATCGGCTATGCTTTTTACTTTTCTAACAGTCTCTTCAAACTCTAACATAGATCCAGGATCTACCAAAATAGACTCATTACCATTTTTTATAAAGTATGGATGACACTGAAATGGGTCGTCTTGTAAGTACATTCCAACCCAGTAGATATTTTTACTAATCTCTATTGCATCTTTGTAATTATGCTTAATCATTACCCTCAAACCATTTAAGTTGATCTCTGAGTTCAACAACTCTTCCCACTACTATAAGTGCTGGAGTTGGTACATCCTTCGCTTTTTCTACGATATTTCCAAGAGTTCCAACAACAACTATTTGATCTTTTGTTGTTCCTTTTGAGATAACCGCAACAGGATAATCTGAGCCTTTTCCAAGCTCTATGAGTTTTTTAGATATTCTTGGAAGATTATGAAGTCCCATTAAAAAGACAATAGTATCATCAGATTTAAAATTTTCCCATGGAATTTGAGAGATTTTTTTATTTGGAGATTCATGTCCAGTCACCACTCTAAAACTAACCGATACACCGCGATGAGTCACTGGTATTCCAGCATATGCAGGTGCTGATATAGCAGAGGTTATACCAGGTATAACATCAAATTTTACGCCTCTCTCTAGTAAGTAAAGAGCCTCTTCTCCACCACGACCAAAAACAAAAGGATCCCCGCCTTTTAAACGGACAACACACTTGTGTTTTAGAGCATTTTGGTAGATTACCTCATTTATATCATCTTGAGGCATTATATGTCTGCCATCTTCTTTGCCTACATATACAAACTCACAGCCACTCTTTGCTTCTTTTAGTATATCTGGATTCGCCAACCTATCATATATGATAACATCAGCTTCCTTTATTACTCTGAGTGCTTTTATGGTTAAAAGCTCTATATCTCCAGGACCAGCACCCGTTAAATAGACCTTATTCATTATCTGTCTTCCTCATAAATAAATATACCAGATGGTTTTTTAACTTGAAATATTTCACGACTTAAATACCAAGAATCAGTATTTAAAACAGCTATTTTATTTGTATCATTTACAGATACATAAAGATTTGGTCTGATACCTGACCATCTAACATGCAGAACTTTTCCATCAAATTCAAATCTTTTAATAACTTCTAGAGTTGTGGTATCTATGATTTGAAGCACAGGAAATTTTTCTCCACTAAATGTTACAGCTAGGAATTTTTTATCAGGTGAGAGTGCAGTAAACACTGGTAAACCCTCAGTTTCTATAATTTTTTCAAACTTAAAATCAGGTGTATAAACTAGTACTTTATTATTACCAACTGCGGGAATAAACACATGACCGCCACCAATACTCCAAAAACCAAAGTGAGGAACTTTAAGAACTGGTTTTCTATCATCTAGAAGTATTTCTATCTTAGAGTACTTCATAGTGTCTAGATCTACAACTCCAAAATGGTCACTTTGAAAAAAACCTGTTATAAAGTTATTATCTTTTATCATAGCATCAAAAGGCATCACCCCGACATCTTCAAACTCTTTATATATCTCAAAGTTAGGAAGCCCTTTACCCTCATTCTTGTCTTTTAAAACTGTTATTTTGTCATTGTTCATTTGTGAAAATATAAGATAATTTTTATATTGCTTTATACCAACATTTTTTGAACCAGTTTCAAATGATTGGATCGGGTTTAGATCTCTATCTAAAATATCTACACTTTTTTTGGCATAGTTTGCAACAGCAAGAAAGTTTTTTGCAACTGTAAAACCGATCGCACTATCACTTGTTTTTTTCTCTTTGAGAATTACCTCTTCTTCTGGGTCAAACTTTATAACATAGCCATCTCTTGAGATGATGTAGCCATCTTTACCGTAAAACTTCACAACACCGTGGTTCATGTTGTGAACACCTTTTATATGAGACTTTGTCAATCCCTTTTCTATAACCGCCAAAGAGCTATCTTCTCTCTCAACTACAAAGAGTTTCTCTTCCTTGTCTAGCATTCTTAAAATCGGATTTACACCCTTTGCGCTTAGACTAGTAAGTGTTGTTGCAAGGATTACTGCACCAAGTATTGTTTTTTTAAACTTCATTTCTTTGTCTCTCCTCTTTGGTTAAATAACAAGATGGATCTTCGCTCCATAAATCACCAGTTATCGCGTATGCACGAGCACGAGATCCACCGTTACAAATGTCTATCTGCTCACACTCGCTACAGATCCCACTAACTTCTCGTGGATGAGTTCTAAGTTTATCAAGTAGTTCGCCGTTTTGCCAGATCTCGCCAAAATCTTGCTTTATAATATTTCCAATAGTTATAGGGAAAAATGGATCAGGTCGAACATCACCTTCACTATTTATATTTAGTAGTTTTCTGCCAGCCGAATTTCCACCCCATGAAGTAAGCCTAGATCTCATAATATCTTTTAGATCTGGATATCTTGATGCAAACTCATTTAAAAAGAGGATTGCATCTTGCTCCATATTGCCAGTTACTATCTCTATTTCTCTGCCAGTATCATAGTACTCAAATGCTTTTTTAAGTATAAACTCAACAGACTCTCTTCTTTGCTCTTTTGTGAGATCCATCTTAAGGTTGTCAAGCCCACGTCCTGAGTAAACAAGATGCGAGATATAGATCTTAGGTATATTTTCTTTCTCAACAAGATCAAATATATACTCTAATGAGCCTATAGTCTCTTTTGTAATAGTAAATCGGATACCAACTTTCGCGCCAGTTTCATTTGCAAGTTTTACAGCCTTTAGAGTCTCACGAAATGCGCCCTTCAATCCTCGAAAGTAATCATGTGTCTCTTCATCTCCATCGATGCTAATGCCAACATAGTTAAAAGTCTCTACTATACGTCCAACATTGCCCTTGGTAAAATAAAGTCCATTGCTTGAGAGATAAGTGATGATGCCATTTTCCTTGCAAAAATCAGCTATCTCAAAGAGATCTTTTCTAGTAAGTGGCTCGCCACCTGAAAAGATTATGAACTTAACACCATTTTCTTTCATCTCTAAGATCGTTTTTTTAATTTGCGTAGTTGTAAGCGCATCTACTTCATCAAGAGTTGATTTTGAATAGCAATGCATACAAGATAGGTTACAGCGATTTGTAAAGTTCCAGATAGCTATCGAGCCATCTAAAACTCTCTCATTTTTACCTTCAACTACTGAAGATATTAAGTTTGATAGTCTAAACATTATTTACCCTTTTGTAAGAGAATGTAATTAGTTACTGCATCTAATTCTTTGTCACTTAAGTTAAACTCAGTCATTACTGTCCTTTTATAACCAAAAGCTTCATACATCGCTTTTGGATCAATGATATAGGCTCTAATTTCATCTTTGCTTCTATTGTTTGCAATCTCAGAAAAAGAAGGACCAAAAGCTTCAGCAGTCTCATGATGACATCCCCAACAGTAGGTTTTAAATACTTCTTTACCATCTATATCATTAGAGTATAAAAAAGCCGACAAAGCCAATACCAGTATTGTAATTTTTTTCATGTTTCATCTTTCATATTTATGTTCTATTTTATCAAAGCAAAGCTTGATTTATAGTTTATGCAAATTGAATTTTGTCATTATTGCATATGCTTAGAATAGCTATTTATTGGAAAAAAATGGTTGATTTTAGTCAAGTTTGACATTTTTTGTGAAGTTTAAAGATGTTTCTCTCCAAAAGGAGAGAAACTTGTAGTATAAGTGCTAATTATGCACCTGGGATAGTTTGTCTATGCTCGATAGAGTAAGTAAAAGTAGGAGTTGTTAAACCTTCTATATATTTAACAAATTTACCTGTTTTAGCTTCATATATACCGATACGACCTGCATTCCACTCAGAAATCATAGTCCAGTGACCATGATTTGCTGGCTCTGCGTGTAAGATTCTAGGAATCACTGCTTTACCATCAGCATCTTTAACAGTTGGAACGTTCCACTTGTAAAGTACTTTATGTGTTACTGGGTCTATAACTGTACCTTGTTTAGTACCAACAGTAAGAATTCTATCTAACTCAAGAGTCTGCTTATTGATCAAATGAATTTGATTCCAAACATCTTCTCCACCTAGAACGTTATCAGCCCATAGGAAAGGTGTATGCTCAGATGTACCAATAAATAGTCCACCACCGCCTACTGGAATTTGACGAATAACATCAAAGTTATCATCCCAAATAGTTACTTGACCTAAGTTCATATTAACTGTAGCGCCTAGTTGTTGACCTAGAGTCTCATTGTACCATGAAGAACCTTGTCCTGGGTGTGGCTTAGAAGCTGGACCAGTATAGATTTTAGTTACAAGCGACTTAGTTTTAAAGTCTACAACACCAACAACATCTGAACCTTGAGAAGCGATAAATAAGTATCTACCAATCTCTTTACCTTCATTTAAGAAACCATCGTGAAGAATATCACCAATATTTGGAATATCTCCAACAATTGGGAAACCTGGCTTAGAATAATCAACTATATATACATGCCCACCATCTTTAAGTGCGAATGCAATATAAGGACCATATGGAGTATCAAAAATACCAGCTACACGAGATGAAGCTATATCACCGTTTGGCTTAATTACACTAGAAGTTGGATAAACTTTCAGTGGCTCAAGAGTCATAGCATCCATAAGTACAGCGCCGCCTGGAACGTAGTTACCAGCCATTAGGTACTTACCATCTGGAGAAACTGCAAGACCACGAGAGTCTGATCCAACTTGACACTCAGCAATTTTTTGCTGACCTGGAGTATTAAGGTCAAACATTGTTACAAGACCTGAACGAGAGATCGAGTAAGCATAACGAGGTTGACGCTTGTTAGTTACTGTAACGTGAACAGCAAAACCAGCTGGGTGCTTAGATAAAACTTTACCACTAGTACCATCAACAAATGCAACGCGCTCTGCATCTCTTTCAGTTACGAAACAGATATCAGTGTTTTTCTTAACATCTACAGCTTGTGGATATTTAGAGAAAAATGCAGCTCTATCATTTAGAGGCTTCCACCCTTCTTTTACAGCTTCAAGTGTAAGCTGCTTAATTTTTCTACCTTTAAAAGCTTGTAGATAGTCAACCATTTTATCTGCATCATCTTTAGAAAAACTGTCTTTAAATCCAGGCATAGCAGTACCTGCTTTACCATTTAAAATAGTCTCTGCAAGAGTATATGCATTTTTCTTAGCAATTACATCTGGGCGTAAGTCAGAACCAACACCACCTTCGTGGTTAGGACCGTGACAACCTTGACACTCTTTTTCGAAAACTTTCTCTACATCCATGTTGGATGTAGCAGCGCTAACACCCGTCGTAACTACTGCAAAAGCAGCAATTGACATAACTAATTTATTTAATCTCATTTTATTCTTCCTCCTAAAATAAAGATATACGCAGGCCCGAAGGCCCGCACAACAATCGGTTTTATTTACTTTCGTTCTCTAAACGAGTTTTTTCTTGTCTATAAATCCAAAACATTGGAAGTATAATAATAGTGTGAAGAAAAAGCGTAAGAGTTAATGGTCCTTGGTTAATCCAAGCAAAAAAGCTTGGAATAACGTCTGTCATTGGTTCAAACATAGTATTCTCCTTATCTTTCGTGAATTTGGCTTTTGCCAGTAGATAGTAAATCTTTTGCTAAGAAAAGGAAACCTATAAATGTAACGACACCCATAATTAGTCTCCAATCCATTGCTTGTGCAAACCATAAACCGCTTTGACCATCAAAATATCCTGCCCATGTAGCACCCATTTGTGCGCGAGAGACTAGAACTTGAACGTATCCAGCAATAGTTAGCGCTACAGTCATACCCATAACACCACCTGTAATCATACTAGCAGCCCAAACAGAAGACTTAGTACTTTTCATAACCTTGATTCCATTTGTACCTTGAACTGCAAGGTACATCATACCTATTAGTATCGTAGCATAAGCACCAAAGAACGCTAAGTGACCGTGTGCTGAAGTAAACTGCGTACCATGAGTATAAAGGTTTACTTGTGGTAGTGTATGGAAAAATCCCCATATACCAGCACCTAAAAAGTTACCAAATGCATTTAGAACAAACCAAGTAAACGCTGGTTTATTGTTAATAACTGAAACTTTTTGTCCAGTAGCATCTTGCCCACCTTGTGTTTTACCCCAGTCATAAAGAACGTGGATAAACATCGCTACAAGTGGTAATGGCTCTAGTGCACTAAATAGCGCTCCAATTTCCCACCAGTACTCAGGTGTACCAATCCAGAAGTAGTGGTGACCCATACCAAGGATACCTGAACCAAATAGCATAGCTACTTCGATCCATAA
>Ga0172382_10002317_pt1 | contig 32269 bp, 36 predicted proteins | sample Leawel138RmetaG_FD_122245 | JGI IMG/M metagenome (GOLD analysis project Ga0172382, IMG submission 122245) | Leachate microbial communities from a municipal landfill in Southern Ontario, Canada - Leachate well 138R metaG | ecosystem: Engineered > Solid waste > Landfill > Unclassified | place...
ATCTCCCCACTTTCGCCAGTCACACCCCACATGTTGTCATCATAAGAATACGGAGAGCTGGCCGTTTGCTTAACCGGAATCTTGTGCTTTTTGACATACTTAAGTTGTTCATCACGACCCATGCTCCACTCTCTCACTGGCGCAATGATCTTCATCTCAGGGGCAAGGGTTAACACTGTGCCCTCGATTCTCACTTGATCATTCCCTTTACCGGTACAGCCATGAGCAATGGTGTCAGCTCCTTCTTGACGAGCTATATCAACCGCAACCTTGGCTAGTAACGGTCGTCCTAAGGGTGTGCTAAGATGATACTCTCCCTGATAACTAGCATTGGCCTTAATCCCCCAAGCGAGATAGTGATAAGCAAACTCGTTTTTAGCATCGATCACAAACGCCTTGACTGCACCAAGCTTAATAGCTTTTTTCTTGATAGCTACCAGATCATCTGCCTGTTGACCAATGTCAACAGTTAAAGCAATCACCTCTGCTTGATAATTGTCTTGGATCCATTTCAACATCATTGAAGTATCTAAACCACCTGAGTACAGTAAAACTACTTTTTTCACCTCTCCTTTTTTACCTTCATAAGATGATACCTTGATATAGTTAGAAGCTGGCATAATAAACCCTTTCAGAGAAACTGATTGATGAATTAAGAAAAGTTTTTGGCAGAGTTGTTACTAAAGGTCGCGCTACTAGAAAAAAATGCAAAAAAAAATCCCGCTTGATAGCGGGAGTGCTAAAAAAATCCCACTTGCTAGCGGGAGTGCTAAAAAAATCCCGCTCGATGGCGGGAAAAAATAAAAAACCCTGAGTATGTTTGAGATTAAAACTATATTTGGTAAGTTTTTTTAGTTCAGGCACTAAAAAAAACATTGTATACAAATACTAGAACTTAATGCAAGCGCAGTTTGAAGGTTGTTTAACAACTGCAGGCTAAGTCTAATCTTTAAAAGAGTTTATTAAGTTTTGCAAACAAGGCGAGCTTAAGATTAAAAAAACGCTGGTGAAGATAAACCAAAACTTTTCTTAGATCTCGGTTAGTAGTTACTAAAACATCTACCTGGAATTTTATTCCTAGGTAGATGTTTGTTTCTAGTTTGTTTCTAGATAGATGTTATGTTCTGAACTAGATTTTAAACTCCAGCAACTTCAGATAAATAATCAATTATTGGAGTTGAGCCAATAACACACTGCTTATCAGGAGTAAATAAAAATGGCACCCCGCCACTTGTTGTATTACAAACCTGGGCAGCTAAACTCAGCTGCTGACTATTAACAGAGTTGTTATATACCTCTTTGCGCACGATATTTAACCTTGACTCAACACCGGTTTCTTCAAACCACTCGATCACTTGACTACAATAACCACAGGTTTCGCCATAAAAAAAGGTGTAAACTTCTTGTTTTTTTTCAGCCTCGCCCAAAACTTGCTGACCATCACTGGCGCTCTCAAGGGTTGATGACTCTGGAGCATCTGCATCTAAACCAGACTCTGCATCTAAAGACGACTCTTCACTACTCTCATCTTCTGGGTGATTAATAGAAAACTCAAAAACTGCATCTCCTTCAGTATTCTCATCATTGCCGATTAAAGACTCGTGCTGAGTAGTAGGTTGGCTGGTTGTTTTTGAAGATAAAGAGCGGTTAATAAAGATCAAGATCAAGATTGCTATAATAGCTAAGCCTGCAATAACAACTAAAATATTTTTATTTTTCATGTTAAAAAAATAATTATTAATAAAAGATTTTCTAAGATATCTCGATTTTCGCAATATCTAGATTGAGGTTATAGTTTACAATAGTTTAGTAAAAACTCAAAAAGCAAAACTTGAAACCTCAAAATTTAACACCTGCACCTGATTGTAAAACTTACTAATAATTTTAGCAAAATTCGAGATTAAAAAACAAATGACTATAAAACCGCCCCGCCGGTTTAACCGAGAACTTTTCATCGATCTAATCACCATCTTGATCACTCTGGCAATTTTTCTCTTGATTAAATCTGAAGGATTTTTCTATCGTTTCGGCGATGGTAACGCCTATTTTTATATGGCCCAACAAGTTTTAAAAGGTATTTTCCCCTACCGTGATTTCTTGATTGCTGATCCACCCTTACTGATTTTTTTATTAGCCGGTATCAAACTTGTTATTGGCTCTAATATTTTATTGTTCCAAGTAGTACCAATTTTTTTAGAAACAATCACAGCCTTGATATTATATCTGGAGGTCAAAAAAAAATTACCTAACTATGCTAAATTTTTTCCTGCGCTTTACTTGTTTTCATTTCTAATTTTATCTACTACCGACTACTTAACCGGCTTACATTTTATAACATTCTTCATTGCCCTAGGTTATTTTTTTCGCCACAAGCCTTATCTGTCAGGATTTTTTTGGGGACTGGCTACCCTGATCAAGTTATACGTTATTCCTGGATTTATTGGCTGGCTTGTTTGGCTCAAGATCAGCAAGCAACCTGAGAGACTAAAAAAAACAGTCCTGGCTTATGTTGGCACTGGGGTTGTTTTTATGCTCCCGTTTTTAATCATGGCTCCCAAGGCTGTTGTTGACCAAATTATTATCCACCAGTTCAACCGACCGGCTGGTCTTAACAAGCTCAGCGTTTTTAGGTTTTTCATTCTCCATGACTTTTTATTGCTTTGCGTCAGCACAGTTACCTTCTTTCTTAATAAAAAACTTAAGTTTTTTCTACCAATCTTTGCTTGGCTAATCTTTTTCTTAATCTTTAAAGATTTATACTATTTATATCTGGGAGTCTTGGGTTATTGGTTAATGTTAACTGTTTTTCAACTACTAACACATTTTAAAAAACCAACACAACACTCCTGGCTTGCTCATAATCACCAGCAGTTATCATTAATGGTTGTGATCACTCTGCTACTGAGTCAAGTCATAGGTGTTTTTATCTATTATCAATCAACTCAAAAACAAGGTATATTTTTTCAGATAGAGGAAGTGGTTAAGTTTGTAAACACTCTGCCAGAAAAACCCTTATATGGCTCTCATGAGGTAGCGCCGATCATCGCCTTGAAAACCGGTCGCAAGCTTTTTAATGATTATGCTGATACCAATATGCAGTTATTTGGCTCTGGAGTAATAGATCGAGAAAAGATTTCTCAAGAGGCTGTTGAGGAAGGGGTTCATTTATTGGTAAAAGTGACTAACATCCCAGAAAACCTGGATTTAGATCAAGGTTATAGTGGTTATTTTGAACCAGAAATCTTTGAACAGTACTGTGAAAGACTAACCATTATTGACGGCGCAAAACTAGAGTTGTTCACTGATATTGGAGTGTATCATTGTAAAAAATAACAGAAAATTATTTAAAAAAAATTAAAGTTTATGTCTGCGATAAAAAATCACCCCCTTCCTCTCTTTTTTCCTGACGCAACTTATGGAGTTGCCAAAGGCGTGTCTAGTCAAGACTTACAAAAGGCCAAGATCAACTCGCTAATGATCAACACCTATCACCTGCGACAAAGACCAGGCCTAGAGCTGATCACGAAACTTGGCGGTATGAAAAAATTCATGAACTGGCCTGGCTTACTAGCTTCTGACTCAGGTGGTTTTCAGCTATTCTCTTTAATAGCTAAAAATCCTGATTTTGGCAAGATCACAGATGAAGGCGTGGTTAGTTATACAGGGAAACATAAACAAACACGCTTGGTTTTTACTCCTGAGGACTCAATTCGGGTTCAGTTCGCTCTGGGCTCTGACATCATGATCTGTTTAGACGACTTTACTCCACCCGATGCTGATCAAAAAACAACCGAAGAAAGCGTGAAGCGCACCATCAATTGGGCAGAAAGAAGCAAGGCAGAATTTGTACAATTAGTTCAAAAATCTGGCTTTTCAGAAAAAAATAGACCGTTACTACTTGCCCCTATACAAGGGCATCGAAACTGGAAACTGCGCAAAAAGTGTGCTCAGGAGTTGATGAAAATTGAGTTTGATATTTATGGACTAGGAGGCTGGCCTCTTTTAAAAACGAAAAATAAAAACTCAGCCAGTCAATTTGACTATGAGATGGCTCAGCGCAACAGCGAGCTTACTCCTGACGAAAAACCACGCTTTGCTTTAGGTGTTGGATCTCCAGAAAACATAGTTAAGCTGTGGCAGATGGGCTATGAGTTGTTTGACTGCGTTTTACCCACCCGTGATGCTCGCCACAAACGACTGTATGTTTTTACCAAAAATCCGGCAGAGATCGAGTTTACACAAGATCAGGATTGGTATAAATTTTTATATTTAAGCAAAGGATCATTAGCAGATGACCTGAGCCCTATCAGTCAATATTGTGACTGCCCGTTATGCTCTTGTCACAGCAGAGCTTACTTGCACCATTTGTTTAAAATTCAAGACGGCCTCGCCTATCGCTTAGCCAGTCTGCACAATTTACGATTTTATGGAAAGTTGATGGAGTGCTTGCGTCAACAAAAATAAATAAAGAGCTTTCTCTATAACAGAACTAGTTAAGACTTTCTTGCCAGGATCTTTTTAATCTTTGCCAGGTCTAGCTCAATCTTCTTCACTCTTAACTGAAAATCTAGATCCCTTTCCTCTGCATCATCTAAAAAATAATTAATCGGTTTATGCAAGACCTTACCTAATCTGGACAAGGTTTGCAAGCTTGGCTGGGCTCTACCCACTTCATAAGCACTCACGGTTTTATCTGACAGTTTTAACAGTTGCGCCAACTCTTTTTGCGAGTAATCAGCTTCTCGCCTGGCGGTTTTTATTTTCCTGCCAATTAGTGCCAACTGTTTAGCTAAAGAAGGGTTTTTATTTGACATTAATACTCTAATTTAAGTAGAATAATTCTAATAGATATAGATTTTATGCCTCACAAATTTCAAAAATCCTCTGCTCTTGTTGTTGAACCAAACTCTAAATTAGTGCATCCCTATGATTATCTCTCTGAAAAACTAATCTTGACTAAAGTTCAGTCTGTTAAACACGCTAATCTTGAGTTAACTCGTCAGCAGTTTAGTTGTTTTATCTTGAGCACAAGTTTTTCTCCTGAAAAACAACTCTCTTTACTGGATGCTTTTAAGTTCAACTTTAAAGAACAGATCATTCCCCTGCTCCTAGTAGTAGATTTAACCAAACCTTTATCTGCTGTGCCAGGTACCCTCTGGGGCGGACGAGTTGCTGTCCTGGCTCACACCGCTTCAAAAAAGCTAACTCTAACGAGCTTAGACTCGATTATGTCAGCATAATTTCAGTTTCTCTAATTATATTATACAAACTTGGAACTTAAAACTCAAAAGTGAGTAATGAGCGTTGTTTGCCTGAAAAAACCATCAAGTAACTCAAAACAACTCTAGAGTTAGCTTCAAGAATAAAAATTAGCCATCAGGCGAGTTCAGCAATGATTTATCAGTTTATCATCAGGCGTATGCCAAACTTATAACTTTATGCCGTCATCATGTCCATAAAACAGCTTGCCAACTGCCACAAGCCCAGGGAAAAATTAATCCTACTGGGACCAAAAAATCTCACCACGCAAGAGCTGATCGCGATCCTACTCTGCACTGGCACTCGTCATAAATCTGTTTTACAACTATCACAGGAGTTAATCAACAAGCGTCAACTACAAGATTTGTTTCAGTTTTCACAAGAGAAACTTTGTAAGTTTTCCGGTATTGGTCCAGCCAAAGCCTCTACCTTGCTGGCTTGTTTTGAACTCGCTCAGCGTTATCAACAACAGTCTCAACTAGTAGCCTTAAATAATCCTGAAAAAGTTTTTCAACAAGCGTATAACATTAAAGATAAAAAGCAAGAAATCTGTTTAGTGCTGTATGTAGATGGTAGTCAACGACTGCTCTTAAAAAAAACCTTGGCAATCGGCTCCCTAAACCAAAACTTCCTAGAGTTTAGAGAACTGCTCAAGCCAGCTTTAACCTTACCTGCTGCCGGTTTTATCTTGGTTCACAATCATCCCTCTGGTAATGCAGTACCAAGCGAACAAGATTTGGTTGTAACAAAACAGGTTGCAAAAGGAGCGAGTTTAGTTGGAGTAGAGCTAGTTGATCATGTGATTGTGACTCATGACAATTTTTTTTCTTTAAAAAAAGCTGGCTTGGGAGAGTGGTAACTAAGCCAGCCAACCGGTTATTTTCTGAGCTAGCTCTGCTTCTTGCTCATGAAAACCGTGGTCAGCCTCAGGAATAACATGAAATGTAAAATTCTCTTTATTTTTAACCCAGAGGCTTAAAATCTCTATAGCCAACCGTCCATTGCCTTCAGGCACGCAGTGGTCCAGCTCCCCATATATCACCAAACAGGGCTTGGTGATCTTTTTAAAATAACGGAATAAAGGTTTGGTAGAAAGATTGAGCTTCTGAGTATATTCAAAAAAAGGAAAAGTGTTGTAGTCGCCGTCAGGGTTAGCTGTGTCATAAAATGATTGATACGACAGCCAGCGCTGAGCAATATGTTCTGGAATTAACTCTTCCCCTTTCCCCTGAGCTATTTTTTTCTTTGCCTGTTGCAAGTATTGAAAAAACTTATCTTTGTTGTTGATAAGCTGAAAATATAAACCTGTATCATCGCCTCCACTGAGTAAAACATACTTGTGAATTAAGTTTCGGGGTTGATAATGGTCATAAACGCAAATCTTGTTGGCACCACTGGAATGACCGATTAAATAAAACTCCTGATAGCCTTGATCTTGCAAGAATTTCACAGCACCATTGATATCATACGTGCAGTCTTTAATGAGCTCATAAGCTGTACCTAAAGTGACATCATCATAAAAAGGATTTTGGTCTTTATTGGTTGACTGCAGAGGATCAGCGCGGTTAATGGTTTTGATAAAATGCGCGCCTCGGTTATTGAAGGCTAAAAACGCTATGCCCTGTTCTACCAATCGGCGAGCTAAAACCTTGGTTCTTTTTTGAGAATAGAAAACCGAGGCGCTACCGTTACCATGTAAAAAAATGCAGACTTTTTTAGTCTTTTTCTGAGGTGTAAACAAAACTCCGGGCAAGGATAGATTGTCAGAAGTAGGAAACTCAATTAGCTCAGTATGATACATACAATAAATCAAGTTAGTGTGATGAAATCCTTTGTCCCTCAGCTGTGTCCTCAACCTCAAAACCCATTTTGTTTAACTCCTCGCGCAACCTATCAGCCTGCACAAAATCTTTTTCTGTTCTGGCTTGTTCTCTTTGCGTTAATAACTGACGAACTTGCGCTGGTAGTGAGTCAAGCTTAATCACATCGTCTACAGCCTCAACTTTAGCCAGTCCCAGTCCTAAATACTGATCAAACTGTAGAAACAACTCAAGTTTTTCAAGATCTACAATCTGTTCGTGCTTAACAACCTGCCAGAGTACAGCCAATGCCTCGGGAGTGTTGATGTCTTCAGCCATCGCTTGGACAAACTGTTGTTGATATCTTTGTGCTACCGCTGATAGCTGAGGTGAAACTTCTGGTTTACCGAGCATTAACTTGCCCACCAATTTTTTCAACCTCAGCCAACTAGTCTGTGCTCCTGCCAAGTTCTCCCAAGTAAAGTTCATCTCACTCCGATAGTGGGCTGATAAAAATAACAGACGTAACGCCATAGGGTCAAAACCTTTTTTAACTACGTCATCAATCGTGAAAAAATTTCCCAGAGACTTACTCATTTTTTCTGCTTCAACCAATAAAAAATTATGATGCACCCAGTATCTACTAAATGGTTTTTTACCGGTCGCGCTTTCAGACTGAACAACTTCATTGGTGTGATGTACTGGAATGTGGTCAATGCCTCCGGTGTGAACATCAATCTGCTCACCCAGATATTTCATGCTCATGGCTGAACACTCAATATGCCAACCAGGAAAGCTTCGCTCATGCCACTTGCTGGGCCAAACCATAGCCCGATCTTCACCTGGACGTTCAAACTTCCATAAGGCAAAATCAGTTACATGGCGTTTACCGCTCACCTGTTCTACTCGCGCGCCAGCCTTGAGTTGCTCAACATCAATACCTGCCAACCGTCCATAATCCTTAACCTTGCTAGTATCAAAATACACACCATCGTTTTCAATAATATAGGTAAACCCTTTTTCCTCTAAACTCTCGACCAGTTTTAACATTTCCTGAACATGTTCTGTGGCTCGGCAAGTAATGGTTGGCCTTAAGTTATTCATCAAGTCCATGGAATAATAAAAATAATCTTCAAACTTTTTTGCCACAGCATAAGCATCCAAAGAATACTTACGTGCACCTTTTTCAATCTTATCCTCACCAGTGTCTGCATCAGAGGTCAAATGGCCCACATCAGTCACATTCTGCACATGAGTTACCTTATAACCAAGTTGCTGAAGAGTGCGAATTAAAATATCATCCATGACATATTTACGTAGATGTCCTAGATGAGCAAAATCATACACAGTGGGACCGCAAGCATACAGTTTTACCTGAGGTGGGTTAATCGGCTCAAACTCTTCAAGTTGGTGAGTGAGTGAGTTGAAAAGTTTCATAAATACATGTTTGATGATAAAAAACCGATTTAATGTTAAAAAACCGAGTGACAAGTTTGTGCGAGTTGGCTACTGTTGAGGTTGGCTTTTTTTAGCTCCTGATTTTTCCTGTTTACCTCCAGCTGTTAATTATCTTACCCCTGATTTTTTTCTTTTTGATCTTCTTTGACTGTAGATTATTTTTGCCCTGATTTTTACTTTTTTTCCTCTGGCTTTTAATTTTTTAGCCTCCATCTGTCACCGTGCCCATAGTCTTCATCTGCTGTTGTAACCTGTTTTGTGCCCGAGCTTTACCACTCTTGCCATCCACAAACAATCCTGGTTTATCATCCTTGCCCGCAGGTGGTACAATCATTGCTTTTTTTTGTTCCTCAATCTGCTGACGTTTGAGCTCTTTTTGCTTTTCCTCTTCTTGTTTCTGATGCATCCGGAGTTGATATTTTTTCTTAGCTTCTTGTTGTTCTTCATCTGTTAGCTGTTGATACCGCTTGATCATCGCTCTTTTCTTAGCAATTTCTTCCGGAGTATCCTGCTCTTGGTTAATGCCTAGCAAACTATTCAAATCAAAAAGGCTTTTCAGGCCATCCTTAATATCACTTGCGGGACGGGTAAACAACTCCTCCCATAAACTACCAACTTCTCGCGGTTTAGGTGGTTGAGCCGAACCCTGCTGTTGCTGAGCAGATTGGCCAATTTTATTGGTGGGTACGCTACCCACTTTTTGTTGAGCGCTTTTGTGTTGAACTGCTGACTGGATAGCCTGATCCTCCATCCGCTCACTATCAAAATCACCAAAACTTTGGCGTGTTCCGCCAGACTGACGAACCACTGATGAGGATCCTTTGGGCATAAAGTCTAATTAAGTTAATCTTTAAGTTTTGTTAACCGGTTTTACAACAGTTTTTATAGTCTTATGAGACAGTTGTCTAATCCCTGTCTGAAAGCTGTCTGGATCTCCCTGCTTTTCTTGTTCTTGCTGAGACTTGATTCTCTCCATAGTTTGTGGCGACTGCTCCACCACTGCTTGCATTGCTTGCTTATGTTGTTCTATAAGCTCCTTAGCTTCTAGTTCTTTTTGCTCTCTTAAGGCAGCGATCCTGTTTGCTTCTTCAGGATCAACCTCGTTTAGATCAGCTTTATCCGTCGCTAACTCGGTCTGACTCTTGGACGCTGAGTCCTCAACTAAAGGTTGATTAGCTGCTCGTTCTTGAGATTGCTCAATCAAAGCCTCTAAAGCTTGTAAAGGATCATTGCTGTCCTGAGTTGTGACTGGTGATTGCTCAGGTCGATTTTGAGATAACTGCTGATCATCCGCTGTTCCCTGAGAGTTTTGGTTTGACATGTTTTTATCTTATCATAATTATCATTTCATTCGTTTTTCAATTTTATTTTTTTGAGACTCTTTTTTTTCTTTAATCTTTCTTAAACGCCGAGTTCCAACCTTAATGGCTTTGGTGATAGCTTGATAAGGTTCAAATGATTTTCCTTCTACAACAATCTTTTCTCCTGGCATATCAATCTCCACCTTTGCTTTGGCGCCATGCGGATCATTTTTCTTGCGAGTTACATTCTCTAAGTATACCTTGACACTCATAACTTTTTTGCCCAATCGTGCCACATTACGAACTACCGCGTCTTCAACAAAATTTTTAATGCCCTGGGTAATCTTGATGTCTTTGGCTTGAACAAAAATCTTCATGTTAGGTTCCTTTGCTAATTAATATTTTGGATTTTTTAGTAAAAAAATCCGACGCAAGTTTAAAAAACTCTAGTCGGATGAAAAAGAGAGTAAAATCTCATTACTTATAATTTAAAACGAAAAAAATAAAAACTCAATTAGAGATTTGGACAGTCTTGATTGATATCAGTTAAGTTTTAGTATGTAAAAAAGTCATGAGGACAACAGTATATATTTGCTTTAAGTTTAGTTTTAAGCATGCTTTTTTAGTTACACCTTCAGAGTGAAAAAAAGAGATAATAAAATTTTCCTTGCTACAACTTTCTTCTGCCCTCCAAAGCTCTAGCCAAGGTCACGCCATCAGCATACTCAATATCAGCTCCAATCGGCAAGCCATGTCCGATGCGAGTAATCTGCAAGCTAGGATATTTGCCTGATTTATTGATCATCTCCTTGATGTAAAGCGCGGTGGCCTCACCTTCCATGGTCGGGTTAGTGGCCAAGATTAACTCTTCAACTTTATCTAGTTTATTCTTGATATCTAATAAAAAAAGCTGTTCTGGACCAATGTTGTTTAGGGGATCGATCGAGCCATGCAACACGTGATATCTACCTTGAAACTTATCAGAGTTTTCAATCGCGATTAGATCTAAAGGACGTTCAACCACGCAAAGCAGGCTATCATCACGACCTTCATCAGCACAAATATCACAGGGATCTTGCTCAGCCACGTTGTGACACACCGAGCAAAGAACAGTCTCGGTTTTAATCGCTCTTAACCGTTGCGCAAACTCATTTATCTGTTCTTCAGGATTGTGCAACAGATAGAAAACCAAGCGTTGAGCTGACTTGGGACCGATGCCTGGCAAGTGCTCAAACTGCTCGATTAATCGATTAACTGCCCTGGGAAGTTTTGCCATAAATTAGCTTTTTATCTTTTTCTGAACTTTTTGCCAGATTTCATCCTCTACCTGTTCAACAGTTTGGCTAGCATCAACCACTAACCAGCGACCGCGATCATCTTCTTTAGCCAACTGCAAATAAGCATCACGGACTTGTTGATGAAACTTTTGATTTTCCATCTCCAAACGATTAATCTCGGCTGAGTCAAGTTTCCTTTTTAAACCAACTTTAATTGGTAAATCAAGCAAAATAGTTAAGTTCGGATAAATTTTATTGGTTGAGAGATCATTGAGTTGTTCAATCAAATCTCGACCAAAACCGCGCACCACACCTTGATAAACCACACTACTGTCACGAGAACGGTCCATTAACACAATCTTGCCCGCTTTAAGCGAAGGAATGACAATCTCTCGGTAAATCTGCGCTCGCGCAGACTGAAACAGCAACACCTCGGTAGTAAAGGCCATACTGGTATTCTCTGACGACAGCACAACTTGTCGAATCTGCTCGCTGATGGTTGTACCACCAGGTTCTCTTAGCACCACCACATCTCTGCCTTCCTGAGTAAGCTTGTTACGCAGGCGGACAGATTGGGTGGTCTTACCTCCACCCTCACCTCCTTCAAAAGTGATAAGATATCCTGAATAATTATTTTTCATGTTTTGTTTTTTTTGAGCTAAGGCCTGTTGAACCAAAACCGCCTCGATCTTTTTCTGGAAAACTTTCCTCTTCCTGCCATTCGATTGTTTCTCGAGAAAGAATCATTATTTGAGTTAACCTTTCGCCTTTTTCTATCTTAACCGGTTGATCTGTAAAGTTATATAAAGCAGCGTGATACTCATCATTATCGCCACGATAATCAGAGTCCCCAACTCCAATCCCGTTAGCCAGCATCAGCCCTTTTTTATATAAACTGCTTCGGGCAGACATCAGTACCCAGTGATTGGGTGGCGGTTGCAGAGCAATATTGAGTGGCACCAACTTAACTGCGTGAGGTTGGATGGTTACCACCTGGCGCGAAGCCAAGTCCATAGCAGCCGCCCCATTACTTTGGTATTGAGGTAAAGGCAAACTCTTGTCAAAACGCTTTACTTTAACTTTCATAAAATTATAGAGACTGATAAAACTGGTTAACTATTGATTTACACTGTATACTCCACCAACAAACTGCCCTGTTGGTTTAACTTTTTACTCCTGATCAGTTTTAATCTTTGCTCAATCGAGTGGTTAAAAAGCTTAATCCCGTTACCAAAAATAACCGGCTCGATCGTTAGTAGTACTTTATCAACCAAACCACTTTGCATAAACTGGGTGTAGATCGAACTACCTCCGCAAACCGCCACCTGTTTTACTCCCTCACTAGCAAGTTGCTTGATCAACTTGGCTGGTTCCTGCCTAGTCACTCTCAAAACATCATGACTTGTTTGTTGAGCTGTAAGTTGATACTCCTCAGCTAGTTTTTGCTTAGAATCATTACTATATATGATATTTAGTCGCTTAGGCAAGGGAAAACCAATGGTGCTAAAGGTTGTCTTGCCCATTACAATCGTCCCGACTTGCTTAGTGGTGGCATGAAAATGATCTTTATCCTCTTGGCTAGTCCAGTTAGTAGAGGGTTGATCTAGATGCTGAGCAATAAAACCATCTAAACTTATAGCGGCAATAAGAAAAACATGCATGAGTAATAGTATATAACAAAAAAAAGTAGGAAATGAAAATGGCTATTTTGATGAAGACTTATCTTTTTTATCAAAAACAGGCCATCCATATTTTGAAACACAGTGTGATATTACATCCTGCATTTGATAGTATAATGCTAGAACTTCTGAATCATATTTATTTACGAGTTCTCCTGCTGCACAGCCTTTTTCGGTATCACGGTTTTCTACACTAAGATCATACTGAATGTGATCCCGATAAATTAGAAATAATGTTTTTATCATTTTTTGAGTTTCCTTTGCTGAATTTTGCTCAGAGGCTTCAGGTGTTCGTCTTTTCATAATGAGTTTTATAAACTCGATAAAAGTTTACATCTAATTAATAAGTAACAAATAAGTAAAATAAAACAGCATTATACATTAATTTCCTAAAGTTTTCATTTAGCTAATTTCTTTATCAAAAATGTTTTGCAAGTGAATGTAATGTCATATGAAAAATGTCACAGAAAGACAACTCCCTTATAAGAAAGTAGATTCTTGATCCTAACCAGCTCTGGAACAAGATTACTATGTTACTAAATTGGGCATTGAGTTTGAAAATAGTTTTAAATTTATCTGTCGCCTAACTTGGGAGTGGTTGTGGCATGAAAAAATAGTTTCATTAAACACAACTTAGAGCCTTTAGCATCAAGTTTTTAAGTTTAGCTTTATCTCATCATTTTTGACTTTTTCTTCTCTCCGTTTTATATTAAATCTCCATGAAAAAACTCTCCTCTCTCCTTCTGCCCATCATGATCGCGGGAGTTATTGGGCTGGTCAGCGGTATCATTATCTCTCGCCATCAATCCCAAACTCCCCTACTTAACCAGTTCATCAACCAAGAGAAAAAACACGAGAATCAATATCTCGCGTTTTTGCACGAGGTCCGCGACACTATCACTAAAAATTACTGGAGCAACATCACTGAGCATCAACTGGTTAACCTTCATCTGCTAGCCATTGAAAAACTCATAGCCCAGCCTTTAGGCGCAACCATCCAAACTTATGAGGCACTTGATAACAAAATTTTAGAACTGCTTAACGAATATCCAGACGATGAAGTTCGTCATGAGTTCACGATTCAACTAGCCGACCTAGTTTTGGCTAACCTTGAGCCGTTTGGTCGCAGTCGACTTTATTCTCAGCAGTTAGAGCAAGAACTGATCGAAAAAGTGAGTAATATTGATCCGGAAGCTGATCATTATAAAGCACTAGAACTTGACCCAGATGCTTCTCCAGAAAAGATTACTCAAGCTTATGAAGAACAAAAACAAAAACTAGTTAATGATGACAGTCCAGAAGCTCAAGAAAAACTGGCTCAAATAGAGACAGCTCACCATACTTTAGCAGATGAGGCCACCCGCTCCCGCTATGATGAGGCTGGGGTTAATCCAACTATGGAGTGGCGCTTGCTAAACAATCAGGTTTTTTATTTAAAAATAAAACAGTTTTCACCCAGCACGGTTCAAGAATTAGCCGAGGTTAGTGAAAGGGTTGACGATCAAGGCCCAGAACTAGACACCCTAATTTTAGATCTTCGAGGTAACATCGGCGGGGCGGTTGATGGTTTACCCTATTTTTTAGGACCGTTCATCGGTAACAATCAGTATGCCTATCAACTCATCCAGCAAGATAAGGTCACTGACTTTAAAACCCGCACTGGCTGGTTGCCTAGTTTAGTACGCTATAAAAAAGTTATTGTTTTAATTGATGATCAAGTCCAGTCAACTGGCGAGGTCATGGCCAGTGTTTTAAAAAAATACAATGTCGGTGTTTTGGTAGGCACACCAACCCAGGGATGGGGAACGATTGAAAAGGTCTTTCCGTTAAAAAATCAGTTAACTGATCAGGAGCAATACTCTGTTTTTTTGGTACACCACTTAACCTTGCGCGAAGACGGTCTTCCGATTGAAGGCAATGGGGTTGAGCCTATGGTTAATGTCCAGGACGCAAACTGGCAAGATCAACTTAAGAAATACTTTAATGATGCTGAGTTAGTATCGGTTGTCGCCCAGCAGTTTACAATCAAGCAATAAGCTTTTATACTTATTAGTGAGTTGACAATTTGTACAAATTTTTAAACGAGACCATTTATCAGTCTTGTTAAATTTTTATGAAACCAACCTCATTTCTTAATCAGTTTTTACTGGCTGTTTGCTTGGTTATCCTACTGGGGTTGGTAAAAACCACTGGGGTGATGGCCCAACCTGCGCCTGATGACAAATCATCAATATCTCACGATGTGAGAAAAACGACCCGGCCTGAAAATCAAGCTCAGGTTGAAGATCAGGCGCCAGCTGAAACTAATGACCAACTCCAAGTTCAAGATCAGCAGATGCCTGACTATACTGTTGAGCAAACCCAACAGATTCTAGAGCAGGTTGAGGAAAAAACCCAAGCTTACTCCAGGCTAGCTGTTATCAGAGTCACTCGCTTGGAAAAAAGGTTTAGCTTTTATTACCATCGGTTAACAAAAATTACGGACAAGCTTGAATCGCGGTTGCAAGTTATGACAGATGAAGGCATCAATGTTAGTGAAGCTCAACAAACTCTAACCAATGCTCTGCTTTTATTAGAAGAAGCCATGGAACAATCTAATAGCGCGATTGCTGGTTTGAAAGCTGTTGTGTTAGAAGATTACCAAACTCAAGAACAGATCACTTTTCAAGCCAAAGATGAGGCCGAACAATCAAGGCAGTTATATAGTCTAGCATTGCAAGAACTGCGACAAGCCGTGCAAGTAGCTATGGAACAAGTGAGATAAAAAGCTCTATTAATTGAAAAAATTATGAAAAATAACCTTCTCTTCTTAATTGTGCTCATCTCCTTACTGCTGATCGGGTTGGGTGCGTTATTTTATGTTTATAATATTGAGGATACTAGTTCTAATCTAGAGCCGGTGACACAAGAAGAGGTCTGGATCGAGGATGACTCAGATTTTGCTGATCAAGACGAGCTGATTGATCAACAACTTGAGGCTCAAGGAGAAGTCAGTGATGACGATAGTTTGGAAACTATTTTTCAAGAGCTTGAAAACACGATCATCCTTGAAGAGGATCTCGGAGATTTATAAAACTGCATTCCATATTTTTTTTGCAACATTAATTTTTTTACCTTCATCTGGATAATGAATCTTAACAATCCCAGGTGCCGAGTTTACCTCCAAGACCGAGAAACTGCCATCAGCCTCGACTAAAAAATCAATGCCTGTCCAGCCTAAATTAAACACCTGAGCAATTTTTTTTGCCTCAATAACTAGTTTTTTCTCCCATTTTTTAGGTTCCAGATTAATATAAAACCGTTGCCAAGGTTTTTGCTTGGTCGGTGTTAACTCTCTTCTTTGCACAGCCACCACCTCATTTTGCAATACTAAGCAACGATGCTCTACTCCCTGAGTAAACTTTTCAAAAAAAGTCAGGTGTAAACTACAGTCGTTAAGTTGTTTTTTTGTTGAAATCAAGACAACCTCTTTTGATTGCTGACCCAACAATGGTTTGCATACAATCGGTTGATGCTGATCAAAAAACTGCTCTAACTCTAAACGGGATATGGGTAAACAAAACAAAATATTTTTAAAACCAGCCTCTGCCAAAACCAGTCGAGTAAAATGCTTGTTTTTAGTTAAAAATCGAGCGCGTTCCCCGTTCAAGTTTAAGTTTGTGTGGAAAAAAAACTGTCGAGTAGTTGGCTGATCTTTTTTAACTTGAAGATTACCTGATTCTACTGAAAACAAGCCGTAATCTGTCTCCCACCTCGGATTTAAGCCTAATCTTTTTGCTTCCTGAAATAAAATACTTGAGCTTGTGATGGTTTTTCGCGAGTTAGGGTGCTTAAACATTTTTTTAATTAATGTTTTCCTTTTATCCAGGGTACACTTTTTAAAAACGACCCATAAATGTCATCTGCCATATCAATCTTTAAATCTGCCAACTCTTGTTTAGTTGGAACATGATCCTGAAACTCAATCTGTCTAATATCCTCTACTATTGCCAAGGGAGTCTGCTCTGCTACCTCCCCCATCTCTAGCACCGAGAATGAGGCAATTGCCTCAGCAATACTCAGTTGTACAAACTTTATCTCTCGACCAAACAAATCTTTTTTACCTCGATAATCATGTAGTTGCTTAAAGCCTGAATGAGCCAAGCAAGTCCCTACTACACCCCAACGCATCGGCCAAGTTCGGCTGTCAGTAACAATCACGCCTAGCTCTTTTCTCTGGTAATGTTCTCGGGCAAACTGCCAAATCTCGTTTACTACTTGCTGGAGATTTTCAGGCCACAGCACATAATGACCACTCGAGTTTGACTCGTCTATTCCAGCATTGGCTGTTAGGTGTCCGTCTTTAATGGCTAAAATGATATCATACTGAGAGTAGCTACTTGGTAGGTGCTGATCTGCCTCTTGTTTAATCAAGGCATGTTTTTCTTGTTTAGTACCGGTTTTTATGGGCACCAACCGATTTTGGGCATAACTAATAATTTTAGAGGTTACTACCAAGACTGATTTCTCAGGAATTTGGGGTATACTATCGGCAATCAGTTGAGTTATATTGTCGCCTGGTTTAACTATGGGGGTTTTGAAGGCTGTTATTTTCATAGAAACTTAAAATAAAAAGTTAAAATGTTAGTTAAAGGTAAAAAAACAAGCTAAGTGCTAGTAATATAAAATTAGGGCAAACAGTGATCAATCAAAAATTAATTTACAAAATTTTGAGTTTATATGGTTTTAAGCAGTCTGATATCCAGATTTTACCTTCTCAGGCAGGATATCGCAATAAGGTGGTGCCACTGGAGTATAACTCTAAGGAAAAATTAGCCTTGATTTTTTATAAAGCTGAACCTGGTATTCTGCAAAAAATCAAAACAGCTAACCAGGTGTCAAATTACCTGGCTAGGAAAAACTGGCCGACTCGGCGCACCCGAACTCGGATTCTCCCCCAGATCCAGTCTCTTTCACAAACCTCGCCATTTCCCCAGCAGTCAATTGTTCAAATTACCAGTTCTACAAAAACATATTACTGTTGTTTATATAATTATTTGCCTGGCTTTACCATTAATTGGGAAAGTTATTCAATGAAACATATTAAGCTTTTAGGCCAAGTTTTAGGTTGGCTACATCACGATTTAAAAGATTTTCCTTCAAAATCACTTAGTAATGAAGTGACTAATCTAGAGGCTAAACTTGCAATAATGAATAAATATTTTATTCAAAAAAACGTGATTAATGCTCTTGAACAAAAACTAAAACTTAACATCAACAAAAACACTTTTGTACAATTTGAACAACTACTTTTTCAGGTTTCAAAACTAACAGAACAACAGGCTTTACATCTAGATTTTGTACGAGGCAATATCTTGTTCAACAACTCTTCTGATAACTCCATATCAGACAAACTCATCTTTGTTGATCAACGAAAAAAAGACGACCTGACCTCGAATCTTTACATCTCAGGAGTTTTAGATCTTGAAAAAACCGCGGTTGGTCCTAAACTCATTGATCTGGCTCGCACCCTCGCTTTTTTGATCATCGACTGTAAATACAAGGAGAACGAAAAGGTTAAAAAGTATTTTCTTAACTCTGGTTATCAAAAACGGGGTCAGCAAACTTTGACAAATCAGAGATTGCTCGAGCCATTAATCGCCTATTTTTTATTTTATGATCTTTACAAGTTTTTAAAACACAATCCTTACGAGTCTCTGTCAAAAAATGAGCATTTTGTTAGAACCAGTCAGTGGCTAGTAAAAAAAAGGTTGCTGAGTTCAGTAATAATATAAGTTAAGATGTAATATATATAACCAAACTTAATCTCGGTTGATTTATTCCTATTAAAGCTGGTATAAATAGATGATAAACACTGTTGATGACCAATCCTGCCTGCCCGCGTCAGCGGGTGATATTTTTTAATTACACCTGAATAATAACTTGAGGTATTTATGACATTTTCTTGGAAACAACGCCTTATTAGACCCACTCAACTGGAAATAGTGGGTCAACAAATCCGAGCTAAAAACAAAACCATTGTTTATACTGCTGGAGCCTGGGATATGCTTCACGTAGGCCAGGTAAGATATCTGCACGAAGCCAAAAAACTAGCTGACGTTTTAGTCGTTGGCATCAGTTCTAATCAAACCGTGAGCGCCTTAAAAGGTCCACAACGCCCAATTCTTGACGAAAAAATTCGAGCCGAGATGTTAACCTATCTTCGTTTTGTTGACTTGGTAACGATCGTGCCTCAAATGAGCAACCAACCAACCCTGGAGCTACTTAAGCCAGACGTCTACGTGACTGTTAAAGAAGAATGGAACAATGGCTATAAAAACTCACCAGAGTATAAAACAGTTATTGATTACAAAGGCAGGGTGGAGTTGGTTGACCGCCAGTCTCCTTTTATCTCAACCACTCAAATTCTGAAAAAGGGCGTGAGCGCTCATTTAAGCGAGGTTCTCAAAGATTATATGCATGATGTTAAAAAACCGTTAAGAGATAGATGATAATAACAAAAAAGTTTTAACAATGACCTGTCAGTCCCAAAAACATCAAGACCAAGAGTTTAAGAAAAATGCCAGACTTAATGGGGACTATGACCAAATTTGGAAAAATACCAACAAGTGTGTTTTTTGCGACCTTAAAGAGAAGTATATTTTACTAGAGGAAAATGAGATCGTGTTGGCGGTCAATCTTTATCCCTATATTGATGGACAACTGATGGCTATTCCTCGCCAGCATGTTCGTTCCCCCAAGGAATTAACCCCGGCTCAGTGGGAAACCATGCGAAAGTTTTCCTATTTAGCGAAAAAAATGCTTAAAAAAATTTATGGCTACAAAGGCTTATGGACCTTAATTCGCGAAGGTGGAGGTCAAGCACAAATGACTGTATCTGATCACTTGCACATGCAGTTTATCCCGTTTGACAAATCTAGTTTATGTCAGTGGAACTATCGTCAACTGAAAAATACACCTCTGGAAAATACTCAAAAGTTTAAAGAACAGAAAAAATTAATGACCGCAACCTTAAAAAAATTCGAAAAAAAATATCAATAATGGCAAAAATTAAAGTCCATCATTGGCAAACTCTCTCCTCTCCAAAACAACTGTTGTCTGGAAAAAGCAAGCCCCTGTTAATTTTAGGATCTCGACAGATTTCAGCTGAACGTGTTCAACAACTTACAAAACAGTTAATAACAAAACGACCGGTGGTTTGGGGATGTGTTACAGAACAATACATAACCGGTTTAGAAGACTGTGCTCAGTTTCAAACCTTGTCTTTAGCCGAGTTAACTCTGGCTTTGGAAAAGATCAAACTCACTAAAAACCAACAGCTGACAATCTTGCAATATTCTCAAGCTGACACGGTTAAGGCGATTAAAAGACTACCCTGGTCAGGCGTAATTGGTGTTAACGGCTCATGGCACCGCGCCTTTCATTATCGAGACGAGTATCACCTCATAAAAAAATTACATCTACCTTATAAACTGGTCAGTTCTTTTGTTGATGAGACAGAGGCGCGACAATATCTTGAGCAGATTAAGCCCAAACTGGTGTCTTTGAAAAAATCAGTCAATCAGAAGTTTTCTGTAAAAGAGTTGCTAGAACTTGCCACCCAAGCTGGCAAGCACTCGTTTGATTACACCTTTCAAACCGGAGCTGTCCTGGCTAAAAATGGCAGATTGCTGTTATGGGCCCATAACGCGGTAGTGCCATATGAAACCTATATGTTACACGCTGGTGCTAGCAAAGAAAAGAAGCTCACTCCACCTCAAGACTTAAATCATTTTGACACTAATCATGCAGAAGTCGAGCTGATGCTCAAAGCCCTTGAGCAAAAACTGGATTTGACCGACTGCTCGTTGTTCATCAAACTGATGCCATGCCCGATTTGTGCCAGAATGCTCGCCAGAACTCCGCTTAAAAAGATCGTTTGTCAGCTAGAACATTCACAAGGTTATGCCAAGAAGATATTAGGCGATAGATTAGACCTGTTGCGCAACTAAAATTAAAACACAACTAGAGTTTAATTATTGCTGAGGAGACTCTTGTTTAATCCTGATTGCCCGGCCTTCTATCAGGGCTTCAGACACTTTTTTATAAGCAGAGCTTAAGATCCGATGAAAAGTGCTTTGCGAGGTTCTCATTTTCTGGGCGCACTCTAGCTGAGTCAAGTTTTCAATGTTTTTTAATCTTAAGGCCTCTACCTCCTCCAAAGTTAAGGTGGTGATCTGCAAACACGACATTGGTACCCCACGCGGTTTAAAGTAGTCTACCTCTGGTTGAAAACGAATGCGCCGACATAATCTTGGTCTTGGCATAATAAGTAACTTGATTAATAAAAAGTGAGACAGCAAAAAAGCGAAACAGCAAAACAGCTTGATTTTTATCAGACAACCAAGCTGTTTTACCTTGTTTAGGGCTTCGCTAACATTACTTTTCTAAAGCTTTAATCTCCTCATCTAAAACAGACATTTCCTGTTCTAACATCTCTTTTTCCTCAGCTAGCATCGCTTTCTCTTCTTGTAGAGCAGCTAACTGATTTTTGGGAGCTATGTATCCTGGCATGGAGTAGTAATATGGACATGGACCCATGCCCATGCGACCCATTCCTCTTCCTGCACCCATTCCATAGTCTCTACCAAAGCCCATTCCTAGACCTCTGCCATAACCCATTCCCATTCCTGGTCCTGGACCGCAGACGCCTAAACCTCGGCCGGTTTTTGGTCCCTGGCCTCGTGGACCTGTTTTGTCAAATCCTGGCATATGTGCCTCCTTTTTAAAATAATTAATATTCATTATGAATATATACCCATAATGAATAATTGTCAATAGTAAGTTTGTATTACAGTTAAAAAACTTATTGCGATACGAGTTTTAATCTTTATTTAAACAAAACCTGTTACTACACGAGTTTTTAATCTTTTGATATACTTTTAAAGTATGGTTCAATACCTCAAGGCTCTCCACCACATTCTTAAAGATGGCAAAAGTAAAAAATCTCGTGGCATTCATGGTTTGAGATCTACCTTTGGTTACCAAATGCGGTTTGATCTGCGTCACGGCTTTCCGATTCTTACCACCAAAAAAATGCCTTTTAAACTGATGCTTAACGAGTTACTGTGGTTTATTTCTGGCAACACCAATATTAAGGCTCTGCAGGAGAAAAAAATTCATTACTGGGATGATTTTGCAGACGAAAACGGTGATTTAGGTCCTGTTTATGGTTATCAATGGCGTAAATGGCCTGATTATAAAGGCGGACATATTGACCAACTGCAGAACGTGATCAAGGAGATCAAGACTCAGCCCGACTCCAAGGCAATGCTGGTGTCTGCTTGGAATCCAGCCCAAGTTAAAGAGATGAGATTACCGCCCTGTCACACTTTTTTTCAGTTTAACGTGACCAAAGAGAAACTAAGAATGCAACTTTACCAGCGCAGTTCAGACGCCTTTTTGGGTTTACCGTTCAATATCAGCCAATATAGTTTGCTGTTAATGATGGTGGCTCAGGTGACCGGCCTAGAAGCGCGCGAGTTTATTATCAGTATTGGCGATTTACATCTTTATAAAAACCATTTGAAACAAGCTCTAGAACAAGTGCAAAGAAGACCCACTCGACTGCCAACATTAAAGATTAATCCCAAGGTAAAAAATATTGACGATTTTACAACTGAAGATTTTGAACTGATTAACTACGAGCCTCAGCCACACATTAAAGCGGATTTAGTGGTGATTTAATCTTATTTGATAATAGTGACATTGAATCATCATAAATACTAACAATTGTCTCGAACATGGAAAATCCTGCTCATTCTTCCCCAGAGCCTAAACCAAAACATGATGAGAATCAAGAACCTCTGACTGAAAAACATATTCTAAATTCAGAAGAATGCGAAAGAAAATTCGGCATCAAAGCTCCTCTCGTTAAAGCATTTGAGATAGGAGAACAGAAATTTGGCATATTTCAAATACCTCCAAATCAAACCAGTTGCTACCCAAAAAATCCTGATCTTTGGGTTACTGCTCCTTTTATCATTCATCAGTTTTCGAAAGACCTAGAGATAGATGTAGAGAGATATAAAGGGCTACGCGAAGGAGAAGAGGTTACTATCGGAAGACAATCTAGACATAGATTCCAACTAGATCCTACTGTTTCAAGACTACACGTCTTAATAAGTTTGCATGATGGATTAATATCTATAAAAGACTTAAGAAGTACTAATGGCACGACTGTTTATACTGATACTCGGTTCCTCACTCACAACAGATTGGGTCGGCAAAAAGAAGAAAAGGGTGGGTATTCGAGAAGAATGGTTATGGAAGCAATGCCCAATCAAGATAATAAAGAAGATGCTACTGAGGTAAAACCTCATGAGGTAACTAGGCAACCTGACAATGATGGCAAGCCTTTAAACCATGATTATATCAAGAATAATAAGGAAGTGAGGGAATATTTGGTTAGGTTATTCTTAAGCGGAAAATTATATGACGCTCAAAGTGAACAACCATTTATCGATGCGCTTTGCGCTGCTCACATAATAGCATGCAAAAGAAATGTTTACACACAGGTAGGTCAAGGTGCAATGTCTGTAAATCCTGGAGAGACACGCTCTGAATATCTTGTCAATAGTAGGCTCAAACAATCTGAAGAAATCGCTGAACTTGCAAAAAGATATCATGATCCATATGCTGATCGATTTTCTAATAATACCCGTGTTCCTAGCAGGGTCAGGCTAGAAGGTATTCCTGAGGATTATCTGCCAGTTGATTTTTTTAACTCCAATGGAAAGTATCAATTTGCTTACCCTCCCCCAGAATCCATACCTATATATTTTAAAAAAATAAATGAGCTTGGTCATAAAATTCAACAAAAGATGAAATCATCAGATTACACTACCGTTTTAGAACTTATAGCACTTCAATATCAATATTGCGCAATCATTCGACCGTTTTATCAAGTTAATAACTCTCTTTTTATGAACCTATCAAACATGCAAATTAAATTACTGGGATTAAATGGAATTTCCCATTATGATCTTGATTTAGCAGCTCAAAGAATGCAGTCAAATACTTTTGTTAGATATTTTTTAGATGTTGTTAAACAGCATAATAACACTAGTTGATATTCATCAAAAAAAATTATCAATTTCATTATTTTTGAAACAAAAAATTATAAATCCTTTGGTAATTCTGACACATCTGTTCATCTGTAAAGTTATCTTCAAAATATTGTCTACAGTTAATACGCTTGATAATGTCTAGTTTTTTCACATTATCTGCTAAATTACTGACATTTTGCTGAAAATTTTGCTCCAGTTTCAGCTGATCTCTAGTTTTACTAACTTGCTTGCCTTTTTTCAAAGTTTTATCCTCTGGCAAATAATCAGCTAACCAGCCACTGTGTCCAGATTTAACCACCTCTTTCACAGCCCCTTGGCTAAAACCCACCACCGGGGTGCCACAAGCCATCGCCTCCAACATCACCATGCCAAATGGTTCCTGCCAAGTTGACGGCATTAATAAAGCTAAAGCCGAACCCAACAGCTCTTGCTTGGCTTGATCAGTCTTCACAAAACCCACATACTCGATTAAATCGTTGTCAATCTCAGGCTGAATAAACTCCTGCCAATACCGGTCTTTGCTATGACCTGCATAATGCTTACCGGCAATTTTTAAAGGTATGCCCAGCTGTTTGGCACAGGCAATAGCATAATGCACTCCCTTGGGATGGATAATCCTGCCCATATACACCAGGTAATCACCAGGCTTCTCTTGTAAAGTAAACCGCTTCAGATCAAGACCGTGATAAACATTGCCCACCCAATTTATCGGTCTGTTGCACCGCGATTCAAAGGTTTTTCTTTGAGCCAAGGAAAAAGAAATCCAGTTTAACCGCGGATACTTGGGAAAAATCGCTCGATACTTTGTTAAAAAATTAAACGGTTCGTGGTGATTAAACACCACCGGCACTTGGCAAAACCGAGCATTCACCAACGCCTGCTCCTCCTCATTACACCATATGTGGACCAAATCAAACTCACCCTGGTTGGCTTGAAAAAAAGCTTGGGCTATCAACTCTGACTGCACCTGTCGCGCCAAGGTAATAAAGGTTAAAGGATGCTTTTTCAGTAAATCCAGATAGCCATCGCCTCGTTGAGCCAGCTCTGCCTCAAACAAACTTAAATCAGCAGAAATATTTTTAATTTTTTTTGGTAGAAGACTAGCTACCGGTCCAGGACTAAATAGCGTTACCTCATGACCTGATTTTACTAATTCTTTAGCCAAATTAAGTGCCAACTCTCCGGGAGAAAAGATCACCTCAGGCAGAATAGCCTGATGCATAAAAATGTGAGGCACGACCAAAGCAATCTTCATAGTTAAGAAAACTTATAGTTAAAAAGCTAAATGATTATTGCAAATTACCGGTTAGGCAGTATTTTTTACCGTTAACTTTTGAGGTTTTAACCTACTCCTCTTCTTCATCTAAAAAACTTAAATCTAGCTCGTCAACATCCATATCCAACTCATCTTCTGAGTAATAACCGTCTGCCATGGTTTGGGTTTGAGGTTTATATTGAGCCATAAAAAATTAATAATTAATAATTAACAAGGCTGTTTTTCAAGTTTCAATTATCACTCCAACCATATCAATTTGTGAAAAATCTTGTCTTACCAAATCCCAAAACTTCTCTGAAACAGTTTGCGAGTAAGAAGCGTATTGACTCCGACCCATCACCGAGCACAACCGCCGTTCCCAATCATGAACAGCATCAACAACCTGACGTCCAACCTGATTAAACTCTTTCTGAAATTTTTTTTGATCTTGCTGATAACTGTCATGCACAATGCGAAACCGAGCAAACAAATCAGCCTCTTTTGCTAACATCTTTTGATAATACTCTTTGTATTTAGCTTGAGCCATATTAATCTTTCTAATATAAATTATGCAACTGAATATATTGTAAGATAGTTTTTGGCAAAAAATCTGCCAATTTTTCTGTTGAATCTTTAGCTAATATCTCTTTAATTTTTGTTGAAGAAACCTCCACCTGCTCCACTCCAGATAAAACCACCATACCAGTGTATAAAGGCTTCATGGCAAAGCCCAATCTAGGATAGATGTAAACCAAAAACTTAGTTAAGATGCGTTGATAGTTTTCCCAAAGATGAAACTTGGCAAGATTATCTGAGCCCATTATCCAAGAAAATTTATCCTGAGGTGTTTGGGCCGACAACTCAAGCAAAGTATCATAAGTTTGGCTCACTCCTGGTCTGTTTAACTCACAGGTGTTTATCTTAATTTTAGACTGAAGTTTAGAAGGTAACTCAGCTATGAGTAGCTCTAGCATCGCAATCCTTATTTCAGCTGACTGCATCTTTTTTTCAAAATCATGCACTCCAGTAGGCACCAACCAAACTTCATCAGCAATCTTTTGTTCAAAAAGACTATTAATTATTTTTAGATGACCAAAATGCGGAGGATCAAAAGCACCGCCAAAGACAGTGATGTTCATAAGGAATAGATTATTAGGTTTACTTTTTTAACAAGCTGTTTTACTAGCTTTTTAACTAACTTTTTTACTAGCTTTTTTTAGTTGAGTCTTACCTTGATTGCTTCTCTTTTGACTACTTTTCTTTTGGCTAGTTTTTTGATTGTCAGGTTTTTTCTTACTAGATTTTTTCTTGCCTGTTTTTTTCTTGACTGTTTTTTTCTTGCCAGCCAAACGTTTAGCCTTACGAGCGGCCTTTTCTTTTTGTAGCTTTGCCCACTCTTCTTGATCTATCTTTAAACCAGGTGCAGGCTTACTCCAGCTGGCCCAATCACATTTTGGATAAAGACTGCAACCAAAAAACTTTTTTCCCCAACGCGTATTTTTAACCACAATCAAGCCTTTATTGCATAATGGACAAGGTCGGTCGTCTAAAGTTTCGGCATAATTCTCAGTATAATCACAATCAGGATAACGGCTACAGCTCTTAAACTTACCGTACTTGCCAGAACGTAAAACCACTTCCCCGCCCTCTTTTTGGCCACACAGCGGACATTTCTCACCAGTTTTTTCAACCGGAATCTGAGCACGTTCGCCATTTTTTATAACATCATCTATTTTCCCTGATAACGGATCCCAAAAAACCTTAATTACCTTTTTCCATTCCTTTTCGCCACGAGCAATCCGATCTAGATCCTCCTCCATCTCAGCTGTAAAATCATAGTCCATCACATCTGGAAAATGTGCCAATAAATAATCGCTCACTGTATAACCAATCGCGGTTGGAAAAAACAACTTGTCCTCACGCTCTACATAAGCCCGATCCTGAATAACCGAGATGATGCTGGCATATGTACTTGGTCGGCCAATACCACGCTTTTCCAGTTCCTTAATCAAGGAGGCGTCACTGTAACGAGGAGGAGGCAAAGTAAACTTTTGTTGAGGATTAATTTCTAGATAAGTAAGTGATTGTTGAGGCTTAACCTCAGGCAATTGAGTATCTTGACCAGCCGGAAACAGTTTGCGCCAACCTGGAAACTTCATGATTGACCCTGCTGACCTTAGCTCATATTTATTATTCTTGTTTGCAGAGTTAATCGCCTCAATCACAATACTTGTTTGATCATAAACCGCTGGCGCCATCTGGCTGGCAACAAAACGACGCCAAATTAAATCATACAAGCGAGCATGTCTATCTGTGAGTTTCGCTCCCTGTGCTGGCACCACCTCTTTTGTGACATTAACGTTGGTAATACGAATCGCCTCATGGGCTTCTTGAGCATTTTTAGACTTATTCTTAAAAACCCTTGCCTTTTCTGGTAGATATTGGTCACCATGATTTTCTTTAATATAATCCCGAGCCATCTTGATAGAACTAGCGCTTAAATACATCGCATCAGTGCGATGATAAGTAATCAGACCCTCTTCATAAAGCTGTTGTGCCAAACTCATTGTTTGTCTGGCAGAAAAACCTAAAGTGTATGCTGAAGCCTGTTGTAAAGTGGAGGTCGTGAACGGCGGATAACTATGCTGTTGACGTTCCTTACGTTGAACCTCAACTACTGTGTAATCAGCCTTTTTAAGATCAGTAATCACGGGCTCAACCTGGTCTGCGCTACTGATCTCATGTTTTTTATTATTAATCTTGTTAAGGCTCGCGATCAAAACCTGTTTGGGAAGATTTTCAATAGAGTTGGTATCAATAAAAATCTTATCTGGAATTTTTGCTTTGCTGGAGCTCAAAGCCACATCAATCTCCCAATACTCGTCAGGCTTAAATGCCTCACGTTCTCGTTCGCGCTCCACGATTAAACGCAAAGCTACAGATTGTACTCTACCAGCAGACAAGCCACGACGCACCTTGCGCCATAAAACTGGAGAAAGCTTGTAGCCTACTAGCCGATCTAAAACACGACGAGCTTGCTGAGCATCTACCAAATCAATGTTGAGTTTACCAGGCTTTTCAATTGCCTTTATCACTGCCGGTTTAGTAATCTCAAAAAAAACACTTCTTTGAAAAATATCTTTTTTCGTTAAGCCAGCTTCCTCAAGCAGATTTTTAACATGCCAAGCAATCGCTTCACCCTCCCGATCTGGGTCCATTGCGAGATAGATGGTGTTAGCCTTTTTTGCTAACTTTTGAAGTTGTTTAACCACCTTGCCCTTACCTTGAGGAACTTCATAACTTGGCTCAAAATCATTTTCAAGATCCACTCCGAGTTGGCTTTTTGGCAGGTCGCGAACATGACCAACCGAGGCTTCAATCGTGAAGTTCTTGCCTAGGTAACCAGCGAGCTTGCGTGCTTTGGTAGGTGATTCAACAATAACAAGGTTCATATGTGGTGCATTGTATTTGGTATCGGTTGTGATGTATATGGCGTGAAGTATCTAGTATCGGTCGTGATGTATATGGCGTGAAGTATCTAGTATATAAGATTCTGAGTAGTTGGGCCAAGCAAATAAACTAGTGATTAAACTTTTGTTAATAAAGGTTTGCTTAATACTTAATGGTTCTGATTTTATCAAACCATTGATTAATTTATAAACGCGACAAGTAATTTTAGCAATCCTGTCAAACTTTTCAAAAAAAATATAATCAACTTCTTTCGCGATTAAACCTTGGTTTGGTAGTTTAATTGGCCAACTTTTGCTGATGAGATAAAACCAGGCCCTCTCTTTTTTAGTTTGATTTGAAAAATCTTCAATTTTATTAAAGCTTACAACAACACTCTGTAGTATCTGATTTATAAAAGAACACCGCTTGTCGTTGAAGAACAGATCTGAGGTTTTATAAATTAAAAAAGTCAAGCAATAAGATTTATAACATGCGACTAGGTCAGTAAAGGAGTTTATCTTAATCATGATAGTTGACTGTTTGAGTTTAATAACTTGTGTTTCGTGTTAAATATCGCTCATGATAAAACCCATTGATTAGCCTGAAATATCACCAATCCTCTTAGCTCTAAAGCGGTTAAAGTTTTCATAATCTCGGTTGAGGACACCTCTAGTTGCTGACTAAGTTCCTGGATTGTTAGGGGCAGAACATATAATGCATCCAGAATTTTTTGCTGAAGGGGTGTCGTGGAGATCGCGCTCAGATCAAGTTGTTGACCGCTAGCTGAGTCAACCTTTTCATTAACCTTAACCCAGTTGTTAGCTGAGAGATTACTGATTATCTCCTGACCGCTTCCCACCAACATTGCTCCTTGATTAAGTAGATGTTTCACTCCTTCATGATAGGGAGAAGTGATCGGACCAGAAACAGCAAAAACATCGCGTCCATAGTCTAAAGCATAACCTACCGTGATTTGAGTCCCGCTTTTTGGACCAGCTTCGGTGACTACTACTGCTAAAGACAAGCCTGCAATGATCCGGTTACGCCTGGGAAAAGTGCCACGAGTGGGCTGAACAAAAGGCGGATACTCGCTCACAAACGCCACTCGGTTAGTCTTGAGCATAGCCTTTACTAAACCTTGTTGCTGACGCGGAAAAATATGGTCAAAACCAAAACCCAACACACCCACGGTAACCCCGCCAGACTCAAGCGCCACTTGCTGAGATTGAAGATCAACACCATACATAAAACCAGAGATGATGGTTGCGCCATGACTCACCAGCTCAGCAGTAATCTTTGAGGTTACCAGTTTGCCATAAGCAGTCATACGCCTGGTGCCAATAACAGCCACCGGCAAGTTAGTGCACAAGTTAATATTGCCTTTAACAAACAAGATTGGAGGATGATCATCTGTTTTTTTAAGTAACAATGGATAATGTTTTTCCCTGTCACTTATGACCGAAATATGTTTCTGCTTAAGCATCTGCCAATATGAATCAATATCATGCTCCTTTTTAAATATATTAATTGATTTAACAATCTTTTGTGAAAGAGGTATCCTTGACCAAACACGGTCTTGGTTAACCCAAAAATCTTCCCAACTCATTCGGTTTAACTTCAGGTATTTGGTGATGCTACAAAAGATACTGGGACCAATACCATCAATAGAAATAACTGCGGTGTGGTGTTTTTTCTCCTGCAAAGAGATCTTTTCATACTGCTCAGTAGAAAGAGGTGTCATAATAAAACAAACCTATCAAACAAAACTTACAAGAAACTGAAATTGAGGACTTGGTATTGGATATGAAGTATTAACTGTTTTGCTAGGGGTTTTGCTAGGGGTAAAGGGCGTTAGGTATTTAATTTGAGATACAAGACATGAGCAATTTGGTCTGAAAAAAATTGGGCAATTTTGTCTGAGAAAAATTATGAGTTCTATTTTTTTAAAATGCAGTGTTTGTTTACCTGGCTCACTTCCCCATCCATCTCAACAACTCCTTAACAATCGGAGCTGCATGATGTGAGCCTTCTTTATAAGGAATAGAGTCATCAGCCTCCACCATGGCGACTAACACCACCCTGTGTGGAAAACCCTGGTTTTTTATCAACTCAGCCCATCTTGCAAGCTCCTCAGCTGTAAACAGAGCTGTTTCTCCCCCAACCTTTGCCCTCTGCTCTATCTGCTCAATCATCTTTGCTGTATCTACAGTGGTTCCAGCCACAAACCACCCATGCGTGCGACGTCGCCCGCGTTCGTCCTGCCCGCCAAACTCAGCAGTGCCGGTTTTGCAAACAACAGCCCCTTGGTTTAATAAACCTAGGCCGGTTTCTGCCTGGTTTGCGTCTATAAAACCCTGGTTCAACTCAAACAACAAGGAAGCAGTCCCGCCAGGTTGACAAGCAGCAATCATCCCTTTTAAAACCAGTTCTAAATTTTTTTCAGTTAAACCCAAACTTTTACAGTGACTGGCATCTCTGCCATTACTAGTTTTAGATCCATCTGCAACCCCAGCCTCTCCAAAAGTAGTGGTAATAATTGGTTCTAACAGCAATCTTGGTGCACAAAGCTCGCCTCCTTTAACCACCACCTGCATCATCTGTGCTGCCTGAAGAGGAGTTACCAATAAATCACTTTGGCCAATACCTAAATGATAAGTGTTGCCTAAAAACCAACGCTCTCCGGTGGTTTCCTCCTTCCAGGCTGGATCAGGCACCAAGCCCGCAACCTCGCCTGGCAACTCGATGCCGGTCTGCTGACCCATGCCAAACTCTCTTGCCTGCTGAGCAATACTGTTTGGACCGGTCCACTCTGCAGCCTTATAAAAATAAATATCATTACTGCGTGCAATGGCGCGCACCAAGGCAATCTCTCCATCAGTCGCTCCACTCTGGGTATATAACCAATTAGCATAACTATAATCCCCCACCTGTAAAATTCCCTCATCCAACACAGTTTTATGCTCATCAAACGCTTCCTTTTGCAAACCAGCCAATGCAGTCACGATCTTAAAGATTGAACCAGGTGGATAAACACCACTCACTGCCCGATTAAAAAAAACCTTATGCTCGTCTTGAAAGTAACCTCTTAAGTTTAGCTGACGCTGAGCCTCCAGTTGAGGATCAATAAACGTCATGCTCAAATCATTAGCATTAAATGAAGGGCGACTGACCAAAACTAAAACTTGACCTGTGTCAGCATCTAGCACAACAACCGCGCCCTGCATCTGTCCCAAGAAAGAATAAGCAACTTTTGAAAGATACGGGTCAATACTTGTTGAAATATCCCGTCCAGCAATGGGCAAAACTTCTAACAGTAGACGCTGTTTTTCCCCTAAGGTATTGACTTCATACTGTTGACGTCCGTTTTGTCCGCGCAAGTATTGATCATACTGCTGTTCTAAGCCCATCTTACCTAGCCAATCACTTAACTCTAGCTGATCATCCTTAAGCAAATCCTGAGTGGTGACAGGAGCAGTATAACCCAGTACATGAGCCAGCTGTGTTGGGTAAAGATACTGTCGACGCAGTTGATAAACCACCCTTTGAGGCTCCTGAGTCATCATCTGCAAGGCTTGGTTGGTGGGTATGGCTTGGGTTGCTGAGTAAAGTCCATCATCCAAATAATAAAAATAAACCTTGGTATTTTTCACTAAAGGCTGTTGGTAGCGATCCAAGATCACTCC
>Ga0172382_10002319_pt1 | contig 32256 bp, 33 predicted proteins | sample Leawel138RmetaG_FD_122245 | JGI IMG/M metagenome (GOLD analysis project Ga0172382, IMG submission 122245) | Leachate microbial communities from a municipal landfill in Southern Ontario, Canada - Leachate well 138R metaG | ecosystem: Engineered > Solid waste > Landfill > Unclassified | place...
CGGCGGCGTTGTTTTTCTTCGACATGAACTGTCTCCTTGGTTGCACGGCGTTCCTTCGGGTCATGCCTTTTCAGGAACCCACGGATGAACTGCCTGATTTCGCGAGCGGCGCTGGTATCCAGCTCTTCGCATAATTGCAGAAACTGCTCGCGCTCGGTGCTGCTGATACGGATCAGCAACTGGCTATCTTTCTTGTTGCGTTTCACAGGCTTGATCTCGTCGGTCATAACGGGATCATACAAGAAAGTTATATGCATTGTATATACGTTTATGCACGGGTCAAGCCCGGCGGAGGATATGTTCGGGTGGGGACGAAAACGCGCGGTCAAGAACGGCCGCAAAAAGAACAGGGCTGGCCGGGACGGCCGTGCGGCCTATGACCGTTATGCGGAGGCGGACCCTATCCATCGCGTCCCCTCGGCTTCAAGGACCGGATTGTGCGAAGATTGATCCTGCTGCGACACACGAAATCTGATTGGCCGAAAGGCGTGGCCGATCACGAACGGCCGCTCGCGAAGCGCGGCCGACGCGCCGCTCCGGCCATGGGATCCTATATGGCCGAGGCAGGCCTCAAGCCCGATCGCGCCATCGTTTCGACCGCTGCCCGTACGCAGGAGACCTGGGCGCTGGCCCACCCTGCCTTTGCAACCGCGATCCCCAAGATTGATGAACGGCGCATCTATGAAGCACCTGTGAGCAGGCTGCTCACCGTCGTCCGCGAAGCCCCCGATGACGTGCGGACATTGCTGCTGGTCGGGCATAATCCGGGTCTCGCAGACCTGGCGGCAACGCTGATCGGCACGGGCGCCGCAAGCGACCTTGCGCGCCTGCGGGACAAATACCCGACCGGGGGCCTCGCGGTCATCGATTTCGATCTGGCGTCATGGGCGGACGTTGCGGCAGGGGCGGGATCATTGGAGCGCTTTGTCACGCCCCGATCGCTGGACCGCCCAGACTGAGCCTGTTCCGGCGCGGAAAGCGCCAGTCGCCTCCGGTGAACCGGTGTCAGACTGATAATCCTCAGCCCATTTCGCCATGGCGAGCAACACCGGCTCAAGGCTCTTGCCCTTTTCAGTGAGCGCGTAGTCGACGCGCGGCGGGATTTCGCCATGGTCCGTGCGCGTCAGCAACCCGCCTGCTTCCATTTCCCGCAAGGTTTTGGACAGCGTCCGGTGCGTGATGCCGCCAAGATCGCGCTGGAGCTGGTTGAAGCGTCGCGATCCCTGCAACAGCCAGTAGATGATCATCGGCCGCCACTTGCCCGCAAGGAACTCCAGCGTCGTTTCCGCGGGGCAGCCTTTGGGCTGATCGCCGGTACTGTCGGTGATAGTCTCGGGCTGGGTCATGACAGATTGCGACTCCGATTTACGGTATCCTCAGGGACCGTACTTGCGATCAAGCTCATACGATACATAATGATGAGCGTAACGCAATGAAAGCCCCGGCGGCCGGGCTTACCCAGGGCCGTCCCAGAAGGCATTGCCATGAAAACACTTGTCGAAATTCTGCGCTCCAACGGCAGCCATTGGGTTGGTGACGGTTTCCCTGTCCACTCGCTGTTCAGCTATCACGGCGACACCAGGGCAATCAGCCCGTTCCTGCTGTTCGATTATGCCGCGCCCCACATGTTCGAGCCCAACGCGGCTTCGCCGCGCGGCGTGGGCCAGCACCCGCATCGCGGGTTCGAGACCGTGACGATCGTCTATGACGGCGAAGTCAGTCACAGGGATTCGAGCGGCGGCGGCGGCACCATCGGCACCGGCGACGTCCAGTGGATGACGGCGGCCGGCGGTATCATCCATGAGGAGTATCATTCCCCGGGCTTTTCGAAATCCGGCGGTCCGTTCCACATGGTCCAACTGTGGGTGAACCTGCCCGCGAAGGACAAGATGCGGCCAGCCGGCTATCAGGGCATCGCGGCGGAGCAGATTCCGATCATCGCCATCGATGGCGGCAGGGCCCGGATCATTGCCGGTGAGCTGAATGGCACGCGCGGCCCCGCGCGCACGTTCTCGCCGATCAACCTGTGGGACATGCGCCTAGAGGCCGGCAAGGACGTGCCTCTGGCTTTGCCGGACGGGCACAATGCGATGATCGCGGTGCTTTCAGGCCACATCACCGTCGCGGGCGAAGGCGTCGGCGCGGCCGAGATCGCGCGCCTTTCGGTCGATGGTGAAGGCGTGACGATCCACACCGATGGCGAGTCCATGATCCTGGTGATGACGGGCGAGCCGATCGACGAGCCCGTGGTCGGCTATGGCCCCTTCGTGATGAACAGCGAGGCGGAAATCCGCACCGCGATCGAGGAGTTCAACTCAGGCCGCTTCATCCGGTCCGCCGCATAGTGCGATGCCATCGTCCGTGGCACGGTCTCTATCCCACCCCGCTTCCCGTCGCGCTCGGCCACGTGGAAGCGGGCGTGGAAGCGGGTGTAGGAGCGGGCAGGGACGAGGCGGCACGGCGGAGGATCGAACAGGCGGGCGGCACGCTTATCGGCCAGACCCAGCTCCGGTGCGGGTTGCGACGCGACTGGAATCGCACGGACACAGCTCCAGGGTTCATGTATGTGTTCCGGAATGCCGATGGTTCGAATCCGAAAGGGATGCCGAATAACTAGAAGGACTTGCGATGGCGCGGATGAGCCTGCGTGCGCAAACGGTCGGGAGAGAACCCTGATGATTGAACTCGTGATCGATCAACGCCGCCGCGATCTGGGCGGCGGCTTCGAGGTGGGGCGTGTATTGCCCTTCGCCAAGCGACGGATGGTCGGCCCCTTCATCTTCTTCGACCATATGGGGCCGGTCGATCTGCCCGCGGGCATCCCCAGGGAAATGGACGTTCGCCCGCACCCCCATATCGGGCTCTCGACCGTCACCTATCTTTATGAAGGCGAGGTCATGCACCGTGACAGCGTCGGCTCGGAGCAGGCGATCTTTCCCGGCGAAGTGAACTGGATGACGGCGGGCCGGGGCATCACCCACAGCGAGCGGTTCGAACGCGCGCGCAGCGAAGGCCAGCGCGTGCATGGCATTCAGGCATGGGTGGCTCTGCCCGAAGCCGACGAGGAATGCGACCCGGCGTTCACCCATCATGGCCTGAGCGATCTTCCCACGTTCGAAGAACAGGGCATCAGCGGGCGGCTGATCGCGGGCAAGGCGCTGGGTTTGGAGGCGAACGTCAAAACCCATTCGCCGCTGTTCTACCTGCACTGGGAGCTTGCCGCGGGCAGCCGCGCGGAGCTGCCGGCCGATTACCCCGAGCGCGCCATATATGTCGCGACCGGAGCGATCGAGGTCGATGGCCAGCGCATCGAAGCCGGGCGCATGGCAGTCCTCTCGCCGGGCGGGAGCGTTGCCATTCTGGCGCTGGAACCATCCACCGTGATGGCCGTCGGCGGCGAACCGGTCGGCCAGCGCTTCATCGACTGGAACTTCGTCTCCTCATCGAAGGAGCGCATCGAGCAGGCCAAGGCCGACTGGCGCGCGCAGCGCATGAAGCTGCCCGATCTCGATCATGACGGCTTCATTCCCCTGCCGCCCGATCCCGGCCATCCCGCGCCGGCAATGTCATGAGCGGGAAAGCACCAGCGCCCGCCGCCCGAACGATCGCGCGCGTCGCCGCCGCCATCGGCACGCAGGATTATCGGGTCGATCTGAAAACGAGGCGCCACGACCTTGTCGCCGACGAACCCAAAGCGCTTGGCGGCGGGGATGCGGGGCCGGCGCCCTATGATTATCTCCTGTCGGGGCTGGGCGCCTGCACGGCGATCACCCTGCGCATGTATGCCGCGCGCAAGCAATGGGACCTGCGGCAGGCGCATGTCGACCTGCGCTTCATCCACCAGGCCGAGGCCAGCCGCATCGAACGGGTCATCACACTTGAAGGCGACCTGACCGGAGAACAGCGCGCCCGCCTTGCCGACATCGCCGAACGCACGCCGGTGACGCTGACGCTGAAGTCCGGCGTTGCGATCCATACCGAGCTGGCACCGGATGAAGAAGAGTGAGCCATGGTCACGCAATCCTTTGATTTCACGGGCACGGAGGGGCAGCAACTTTCCGGAACGCTGGACCTGCCGGACGGGCCGGTATCCTCCTATGCCCTTTTCGCCCATTGCTTCACCTGCACCAAAAGCTCGCTTGCGGCGGTGCGCCTCAGCCGCGCTCTGACGGCGCTCGGCTATGGCGTGCTGCGCTTCGATTTCACCGGGCTTGGCCAGAGCGGCGGGGAGTTCGCGGACAGCAGCTTCAGCGGCAGCATCGCCGACCTGATCGCCGCTGCGGATGCGATGCGCGGTGCGGGCCGCGCGCCCGGCCTGTTGATCGGCCATAGCCTTGGCGGGGCGGCCGTGCTTGCCGCCGCCTCCCACGTTCCGGAAGTGAAGGCCGTGGCGACGATCGGTGCACCGGCCGATGTCGAGCATGTCACGCGGCTGTTCGCCGATGACGTCGCTGCGCTTCGGCGGGACGGCGAAGCCGAGGTCAGGATCGGAGGGCGACCGTTCAGGCTGCGCCGGTCCTTCATCGACGATCTTGCCTCCCACGATCAGGCCGAGCGGATTCGCGCGCTCAGGAAACCGCTGCTGATCCTGCATTCGCCGCAGGACCAGATCGTCAGCATCGACAACGCGACCGCTATTTACCGCGCCGCCTTTCATCCCAAGAGCTTCGTTTCGCTCGACGGGGCGGACCATCTGCTGACGGATCGCAAGGATTCCGATTTCGCGGCGACGATGATCGCGGCCTGGAGTGCACGCTATCTGGCGGCGCCAGGCCCGGCACGCAGCGACAGGCAGTCTGGCGATGTGACCGTCACCGAAACCGGTGCGGGCGCGTTCCAGGTCGAGGTTCTCGCCGGCGGCGTGCGCTTCCTTGCCGATGAGCCGCCCGAGGTCGGCGGCCTCGGTTCCGGGCCGACGCCCTACGATCTGCTTGCGGCGGGGCTTGGCGCCTGCACGGCAATGACGCTGCGCCTCTACGCGCGCGGCAAGCGGCTTCCCCTGGACAAGGTATCGGTAACGGTTGGCCACAGCCGGCGGCGCGATGCGGAACCTGCCGACCTGTTCACGCGGCGGCTGCATCTGGAAGGCGATCTGTCGGAGGAGCAGCGAAAGCGGCTGGGAGAGATCGCCGACAAGTGCCCCGTGCACCGCACTCTGGAACGCGGCGCGGCGGTGGAAACCGAGCCTGGCGAGATGATCCCCGACGCGCTTGTCGAAAAGCCGGGCCAGCATGCCCGCGATATGGAGATGGCAGACGGCCATAGTGATGGCCGATGATTATGGCGGGCGGCTTCGGGCATAGCCCGGGCGCCTCGCCAGCAAGGCCCTGATCGCGATGGCCGTTATTCAGATGCCCGAGGGCATCGTGTGGATCAGCTCTCGTCGCGGGGGTCGAGCAGCGCCCTGATCGTGCAGACGACGCCTTCCGGGCGGTATTCGACCATCACCTTCGGCATTCCCCCCTGCGCCGTCATCAGGCGGCTGCCCAGGCCGCGGTGGGTGGGGGGCGAGACGGGGGGGCCGCCGGATTCGGTCCAGACCAGCTCCACCTCCCTGTTGCCGACGATGTGCCAGCGCAGGTCGATCCGGCCGCCGGGGCGGGACAGCGCGCCGTACTTGTGGGCGTTGGTGCCAAGCTCGTGGAGGGCCATCATCAGCGGCGTGCAGGCATTGCCGGCCACCTGGCAGGGCGGCCCCCCGGCGCGGATCTGCTCGCCGCCGAACGGGGCCATGGCGCCCTTGACGATCTCATCGATGTCGCACGACTTGCGCGCGCCGAAGCGCAGCAGTTCGTTCGCCTTGGCCAGCGCGCCCAGGCGCCCGGCAAGCTTTTCGTAGAATTCGGCCGGGTCTGTCGCCTTGGCGGCCTGGCTCGCCAGCGCTCGCACCATCTGCAGCGCGTTCTTGGTGCGATGCTGCAGCTCGCTGTTGAAGTCCTCGATCTGGCGCGCGCGTTTGGCGTTCTCCAGGATGGAACTTCGCAGCAGTTGGCCGACAAAGACCATCGTGCCGGCCGACAGCGCGAAAAGCACGAGGACGACGAACTCGGGCAGCGTGCTCGGCGGGACGCAACCCGGGTGCATGAGTATCATCGTGCCGGCGACGCCGCTGCCCAGCGCCGTCGCCGCGCCCCAGCGCCAGCCGAGGAAAGTGGTGATCATCTGGATGGCGGGGAAATAGAGCACGAACGGGGAGCCGGACGCGCCGCGGTCGATCGCCCAGCGCATGAGCGTCGGCACCGCCACCGCCAGGAAGGTCCGGACGATGCACTCGCGGAGCGACGGTTCTGCGCGGACGGCCCGGCGGATATAGTCGAACCAGGTCATTTGCCCCTCCGAGACGCGAAGGTGCAGACCTTGCCCTGCCTTAGTCAAGCGCCTCGCGCGAACACCGCCACGATATCGGCCAGCCGCTCGCGCAGCCGCCCCCGCCGCTCGTCGTCGGTCTTGCCGAGACGCACCAGCGTCAGCTTCCGTTCGGGCGAGACGATGACGTACTGGCCGAGATGGCCGATGCAGGCGAAGGTCCGCTTGGGCGCGCGGCCGGGGAACAGCATGTCGCGGCCGTCGCTCGCCGGGCGGTTGAGCCAGAGATGCGCGCCATAGGCCGGATTGCGCGGGCTGGGCGTCGTCATGAAGTCGATCCAGCCGCGCGGCACGAGCTGCGCCCCGCGGACCGCGCCGCCGTGACGCAGGAACTCGCCGAACTTCGCCCAGTCGCGCGCGGTGGCGTACATCATGCTCGAACCGATCAGCGTCCCGGCCGCGTCGAATTCGACTACGGCGGAGCGCATGCCCACCGGCTCGAGCAGTCGGGTGCGCAGATAATCCCGCACCGCCTGGCGGCGGAAGGCGGGATCGCGATTGTCGGTCAGCACGCGGGCGGCAAGGTCCGACAGGATCAGCGTGGTGGCGGAGGAGTATTCGAACTTGCGGCCCGGCTCGGCCTCGAGCGGCTGCGCCTCGGCATAGGCGGCCATGTCGTCGCGCCCGTCGAGGAACAGCATGCGGACCTCGTCCGAGGCATAGGCCGGCTGGCCGGCTTCGGTGTGCCTGAGGCCCGCGCGCATCTGCAGGAGCTGGCGCAGCGTGATCTCGCCGCGCGGGTCGCCCGAACGCTGCCAGGTGGGGACGGGCGCCGTCTCGTTCAGCCGCAGCCGGCCGTCGGCGACGAGCTGGCCGATCATCACCCCGGTGACGGTCTTGCTCATCGACCAGCCGGCCAGCCGCGAATCGCGGCCGTAGCCCTCGCCATAGCGCTCGGCGACGATCCGCCCGCCCGATAGTACCAGCAGCGCGCGCGTCTCGCCTGCCTGCTCGTCGGCGAACAGATCGTCGATCGCGCGGGCAAGCTTTTCGCGCGGGACGCCGGAGTCCCCGGCGACCGCGGCCAGCGCCGCCGGCGTGAGCGGCGGCGGGCCGCTGTCGCGCTCACCGCAGCCGATCAGGGCTGGCAGCATGAGCAGGGGCAGGATAAGGGGCGCGCGGCGCGTCGGCATGGCGCGCCGTCCATGCGCAAGCCGAGTACCGATGGCAACAGCCAAGCCGATCGCTTCCACTACCCCGCGCCGCCGCTGGGCCTTCCGGCTCGGGCTGCTGCTGGCGCTCGCCGCCGCGGGCGTGCTGGCGTGGTTCTGGGGCCCGCTCTATGCCCACGCCGTGACGGGCGCCTCCTATGGCGCCCGCGTCGGCTGCGCGTGCCGCTATGTTGAGGGCCGCCCGCTGGGCGATTGCCGCAAGGATTTCGTGCCCGGCATGGCGCTGGTGCGGCTGAACGAGGATGAGGAGGCGCGCAGCGTCTCCGCCAGCTTCCCGTTGCTCGCCAGCCAGACCGCCACCTTCCGCGAGGGTCGGGGCTGCGTGCTGGAGAAGTGGGACGGATAGCGGTTGCCCTGCCGCGGCGGGCGGGCGCCGCGCGCGATTCGGCAGAGCCGAATTCGGACTTCAGATCGCCTCGGTCGTCTCGATCCAGCCGCCGCCGACCACGCGGTCTCCGGCATAGAGCACCGCCGCCTGCCCGGGGGCGACGCCGTATTCCGGATCGGCGAAGCGGATCGTCGTCGCCGCGCCGTCGCCCAGCGGACCGTCGAGCGTCACCGGCACGGGCTTTGCCAGCGAGCGGACCTTGGCGGCGAGCGGTGCGTCGGGCAGCGGGCCGATGCGGCTGGTCTCGACGAGGCGCGCCGTGCCGACCGCGAGCAGCCGCCGGGGGCCGACCAGCACCCGGCGCGCCGGGGCGTCGATGCCGGTGACGTAGAGCGGCTCGGGCTGCCCGCCGATCTCCAGGCCGCGCCGCTGGCCGACCGTGTAGTGGATGACGCCGCGGTGTGTGCCAAGGACCGCGCCGCTCGTCGCGTGGACGATCTCTCCGGGCGCGGCGCCTTCGGGGCGCACCTTGCGGACCACCGCCGCATAGTCGCCCTCGGGAACGAAGCAGATGTCCTGGCTGTCGGGCTTGGCCGCGACGCGCAGCCCCGCGGCTTCGGCGATCCGGCGCACGTCGCTCTTGGGCAGGCCGCCCAGCGGGAAGCGCAGGAAGCCGAGCTGCGCCTCGGTCGTCGCGTAGAGGAAATAGCTCTGGTCGCGCGCGGGATCGGCGGCGCGGTGCAGTTCGGGGCCGGCCGGCCCGCCCACGCGGCGCACGTAGTGGCCGGTCGCCAGGCAATCGGCGCCCAGCTCGCGCGCCATGGCGAACAGGTCGGTGAACTTGGGTCCCATGTTGCAGCGGATGCAGGGAATCGGCGTGCGCCCGGCCAGATAATCGTCGGCGAATCGCTCGACCACGTCCTCGCGGAAGCGCGATTCGTGGTCGAACACGTAGTGGGCGATGCCCAGCCGGTCGGCCACCGCGCGCGCGTCGCGGATGTCCTCGCCGGCGCAGCAGGCGCCCTTGCGGCCGGTGGCGGCGCCGTGATCGTACAATTGCAGGGTGACGCCGATGACTTCCGCGCCGCTCGCCGCGGCGAGGGCGGCGACCACCGAGCTGTCGACTCCGCCCGACATGGCGACGACGATCCGCCGCTGCCCGAGCGGTTCGGGCAACTGGAAAAGTTTTGCGGCATCGAGGCCGGAAAGGGCGGCGGCGGCGGTCATGCGGCCCCCATATAGGACGGCAGGCCGACTGCATACAGGGCCGCCGCTTACAGGGCGGTTGCGGGCCGGCGCGCGTGATTAACCATTCTCACCGGCGGGTAAAGCGGGCCTTTACCTCCCCTTGACCATCGCCGGCTATAACGGTCGCCATGAAGATGGATTTCGACCTGGAAGGCCGGCTTGCGGCGCCGACCGGAAACCATTCCGACGGGCGAATCGACTGGCACGGGCTGCGGGCGCAGCTGGCTGCCGGCTATGCCGCCCGTCTGGCGATGAGTCTTGAAAACCCGGGGGAAATCCCGCTCGACGGCGGCAGCTTCGATCGCGGTTCGGCGCGCGCGCTGTCGACATACGGGAAAGGAGGGGACGGCGGGTTAGACCCCGTTAACCCAACTGCTTTAGCGGATGGCAATTCAGGGGGCGACAATGATGCGACCGTCGCCGGCGCAAACTCGGCTGGCGAACGAGGATAGAGATGATCGAGAACCAGAAAATCCGTCCTGCGATGGTAATCGGGCCGCTCGGGGAACCGCTGACCCTGGAATCGCTTCCGCCCGCGACGACGACCCGTTGGGTCGTGCGCCGCAAGGCGGAGGTCGTCGCCGCCGTCAACGGCGGGCTGCTGACGATCGACGAAGTGTGCGAGCGCTATTCGCTTACGCTGGAGGAATTCGCGTCCTGGCAGCGGGCGGTAGACCGTTCGGGCATGCAGGGCCTGCGCGTGACGCGCATCCAGCACTATCGCGACCTCTACGAGCGCCAGCAGAAGTATTGAGGCCGGGGACGTAGGAAGGCGGGCGCGGTCGCTTCGCGTCGCCCCCGCGATACCAGCCATCAGCGCGCCTTTCCGACCTCCCGGCCGTCCGCGGCCGGGCGACTTCGCATTGCCACCCGGTCGCCGCAGGTCTATGCCGGCAAATGAATTATCCGCGCCGCGGTGCCCTTGCCGGTGCCCGCGGCGTTTCGGATAGATGGCAGGCAGGCGCCGTTTCGTCAGACATGGCGGCCGCCGCGACCCAGGTGAGCTCGATGAACTACGACGCCAAGATCGATACGGCCGGCGGTGAGGAGGATGCTTCCAGCAATCCGCTGGCCGTGACCGACGAGGAGGATCGCGCCTCGAACCGCCGCATGTGGATCATTGCGGCGGCGGCGATGGCGCTGATGATCGCCGTGTGGTTCGTGGTGCATCACAAACAGCCGGCGATTTCGGGCGACGGGGCGACCAACCAGGTGCCTGTCGTCACCGTCGTTTCCCCCGGTCGCACGACGATCGCCGGCCGGATCAGCGCCACCGGCACGCTCGCCGCGCGGCGCGAGATGCCGGTCGGCTCGGTTGGCGAGGGCGGCCAGGTGGTCGAGGTGCGGGTGGAGCCGGGCCAGTGGGTCCGGCGGGGCCAGGTGCTGGCGGTGATCGACCGTTCGGTGCAGTCTCAGCAGACCGCGCAGCTCGCCGCGCAGATCCGGGCGGCGCAGGCCGATGCCCGGCTGGCCCAGGCCAACCTCGACCGCGCGCTGAAGCTGGTCGACCGCGGCTTCATCTCGAAGGCGGATGTCGACCGGCTGACCGCGACGCGCGACGCCGCCAACGCGCGCGTCGGCGTCGCCCGCGCGCAGCTCGGCGAGATGGAGGCGCGCGTGCGCCGGCTCGACATCGTCGCGCCGGCCGACGGCCTGGTGCTCGAGCGCGAGGTGGAGCCGGGCCAGGTCGTCTCGGGCGGCAACGCGGCGTTGTTCCGCATCGCCAAGGGCGGCGAGATGGAACTGCTCGCCAAGCTGACCGAAGAGGATCTCGCCGCGCTGTCGATCGGCGTTTCGGCGCAGGTCACGCCGGTCGGCTCCGACCGGAGCTTCACCGGCCACGTCTGGCAGATCTCTCCCGTGATCGATCCCCAGAACCGGCAGGGCACGGCGCGCATCGCATTGTCCTATGCGCCCGAGCTGCGGCCCGGCGGCTTCGCCAACGTGGCGATCGCGGCGGGCGCGGTGGTTGCGCCCATGCTGCCCGAATCCGCCGTGCTGTCGGACAGCAGGGGCAGCTACGTCTACATCGTCGACGGCAACAACAAGGTGGTGCGCCGCGACGTCAAGACGGGCATCCTCACCGACCGGGGCATCGCCGTCGTCTCGGGCCTTGCCGGGAACGAGCAAATCGTCCAGCGCGCCGGCGCCCTGCTTTCGCCGGGCGAGACGGTGAAGCCCGCACCCGCGCCCGCGCCGAAGGGCTGACCCGTGAACCTGAACCAGCTTTCGGCATGGTCGATCCGCCACCCGGTGGTGCCGATCGTCTTCTTCGCCGCCCTGGTGATCGCGGGCATCGTCAGCTTCCTGCGCATGGACGTGCAGGAGCAGCCCGACATCGAATTCCCGATGGTCATCGTCAACATCCAGCAGCCGGGCGCGGCGCCGACCGAAATAGAGACGCAGATCACGCAGCGCGTCGAGGCGGCGGTCCGCTCGGTCAGCGGGGTCGTCACGATCAGCTCGACCGCGACCGAGGGCTCGAGCCTGACGATGGTGGAGTTCGTCATCGGCGAGGACATCAACGCCGCGGTCAACGAGGTGAAGAACGCGGTCGACCAGGTCCGCAGCTCGCTGCCCGACGGAATCCTCGAGCCGCAGATATTCAAGGCGACGACGTCGTCGCAGCCGATCGCCTATTTCGCGGTTGAAGCCGACGACATGACGCTTGAGCAATTGTCGTGGTTCATCGACGACACCGTCGCCAAGCGCCTGCTCTCGATCGAGGGCATGGCCGAGGTCACGCGCTTCGGCGGGGTCGACCGAGAGATCGTCGTCATGCTCGATCCCGCGCGGATGCAGGCGCTCGGCGTCACCGCCGGCCAGGTCAACCAGACGCTGCGCGCGGTCAACGTCAACGCCACCGGCGGCAAGGCCGAGATCGGCGGATCGCGCCAGGCCGTGCGCGTGATCGGCAATGCCGACGACGCCTATGCGCTGTCGCAGACCGAGATAGCGCTGGGCGCGGGCCGCACGATCAAGCTCGCCGACATCGCCCGCGTCACCGACAGCTTCGGCGAGATCGTCTCGCTCGGCAAGTTCAATGGCCGGCCGGTCGTCACCTTCGGCATGAGCCGGGCGCGCGGCGCATCCGACGTCACCGTCTACGACACGGCGGTGGCCGAGCTGGGCCAGCTCGAGAAGGAGCATCCGGGCGTCCGCTTCAAGCTCATGTTCACCTCGGTCGATTACACCAAGGCGCAATACGAAAGCTCGATGGCGGCGATGGTCGAAGGCTCGGTGCTCGCGGTCATCATCGTCTTCTTCTTCCTGCGCGACTGGCGGGCCACGGTGATCTCGGCGATCGCCATCCCGCTCTCGGCGATCCCGACCTTCTGGTTCATGGACCTGATGGGCATCTCGCTCAGCTCGCAGTCGCTGCTGGGGCTGGGGCTCGTCGCCGGCGTGCTCGTCGACGACGCCATCGTCGAGATCGAGAACATCGTGCGCCACATGCGCATGGGCAAGAGCGCCTACCAGGCATCGATCGACGCGGCCGACGAGATCGGCCTCGCCGTGGTCGCGACGACCTTCTCGATCGTCGCCGTGTTCCTGCCGGTGAGCATCATGCCGGGCGTATCGGGCGAGATCTTCCGCGCCTTCGGCCTGACGGTGGTGATCGCGGTGCTGATGAGCCTGGCGGTGGCGCGCACCATCACGCCGATGATCGCGGCCTATTTCCTTGAGGCGCAAGGCCATGCCGAGCACGCCAGCGGCCCGTGGATGGACCGCTACCTGGCCGTGCTCCACTGGTCGCTCGACACCTCGAAGGCGGCGGCCTACCGCGCGCTGCACCGCCGCGCCGACGGCAGCCTGTCGTGGGGCCGCCGGCTCGCGGCGCGGCTGCGCGACCACCGCATCGGCATGATCGGCGTCGGCGTCGTGGCGCTGGTCATGACCGGGCTGATCGGGCGGTCGCTGCCGATGGAGTTCTTCCCCACCCAGGACAACGATTTCAGCAGCATCAAGATGGAGATGGTGCCGGGCACGACGCTGCAGCAGTCGGAGGAAGTGTCGGACCGTATCCGCCGGATCATCGAGCAGCGGCCCGAGGTCAAGGACACGATGCAGCGCGTGTTCGAAGACCACGGCAACATGATGATCACGCTGCGCGACGATCGCAAGCTGACCAGCCAGCAGTTCGAGAACGAACTGACGCCGATCCTGCAGCAGATTCCCGACGCGCGCATATCGTTCCAGGACCTGATGAGCGGACAGGGCAGCGGCACGGGCCGGCCGATCTCGATCATGCTCACCGGCTCGGATTCGGCACTGCTCGCCCAGACCGCGGCCAAACTGGTCGAGCAGATGCAGGGGCTGCCGCAGGTCGTCGCGCCGCGCGTCGCGGCCGACATGCGCCGGCCCGAGATCCAGATCAAGCCGCGCCTCGATCTGGCCGCCCAGCTCGGCGTCTCGACCCAGGCGCTCAGCCAGGCGATTCGCGTCGCGACGATCGGGGAGATCGACCAGAACACCGCCAAGTTCTCGCTGTCTGATCGCCAGGTGCCGATCCGCGTGCGCCTGCCCGATTCGGCGCGGCGCGACATGTCGACGATCGCCAATCTGCCCGTGCCCACCGCCAGCGGTGGCTCGGTGCCGCTCTCGCGCGTCGCCGAGATCTCGTTCGGCTCGGGCCCGACGACCATCCAGCGTTACAACCAGCAGCGCCGCGTCTTCGTCGGTGCGGACCTCGCGCCCGGGATCATCAAGAGCGAGGCGACCGACGCGATCTTCAAGCTGCCGATCATGCAGAACCTGCCGGCGGGCGTCAGCAACCTGCCGTTCGGCCAGGACCAGTGGCAGCTTGAGATGCTGAACAACCTGAAGGTGGCGGTGCCTTCGGGCATCCTGCTCGTCTTCGCCGTGCTGGTGCTGCTCTACCACCGGATCATATCGCCGCTGGTCAACATGGGCTCGCTGTTCCTCGCGCCCTTCGGCGGGATGCTGGCGCTGGTGCTGACCGGCCAGGCGCTGTCGATGCCGGTGTTCATCGGCGTGCTGATGCTGCTCGGCATCGTCGCCAAGAACTCGATCCTGCTGATCGACTTCGCGATCGAGGAGATGGCGCAGGGCGCCTCGAAGTTCGAGGCGATCGTCGAGGCCGGGCACAAGCGCGCGCAGCCGATCGTGATGACCACGGTGGCGATGACCGCCGGCATGGTGCCCACCGCGCTCTCGCTGTCGGGCGACGGCGCCTGGCGCGCGCCGATGGGCACGACGGTGATCGGCGGCCTGGTCTGCTCCACTTTCCTGACGCTGCTGATCGTCCCCGCCGCCTTCAGCCTGGCCGACGGGCTCGAAAAGCGGCTCGGCCCCAAGCTGCGCCGCGCGATCCTGACTTACGAGCCCGAGCATGGCGAGGCCGATCGCGCCAGGGCGCGCGAAGAGGGCGCCTTGCCCGCCGAGTGAACGCGACGCGCGCATCTTCGCCGCCCCGCGCGGGGCTGGCCGCGCTGCCGGCGGACCGGGCACGGCGGATGCGCTTCATCGCCACCGGGCTGCTGGTGATCATGGCGGCGGGTTTCCTCGCCGCGCGCGAGCTGTCGGTGCTGGTCCCGCACCCTGCCTGGGGCTTCGTCATCGCCTTCACCGAGGCGGCGATGGTCGGCGGGCTGGCCGACTGGTTCGCGGTGACCGCGCTGTTCCGCCACCCGCTCGGCCTGCCGATCCCGCACACCGCGATCATCCCGGAGAACAAGGACCGCATCGCCGATACCATGGCGGCGTTCCTGCGGACCAATTTCCTCACCCCGGCGGTGGTGGCGCGGCGGCTGCAGGGCTTCAACCTGGCCCAGGCCGCCGGCGCCGTGCTGATCGAGCAGCGGCGCGCCGGCCGGTCGCGGCTGCGCGACGGCATGGCCAACCTGCTGGCCGACCTCCTCGAATCGCTCGACGAGGAGCAGTTCGGCGGCGTGGTCAAGGCGGGGCTGCGCAAGCAGCTTGCCCAGCTCAACCTCGCACCGCTGCTGGGGCAGCTGTTGCAGGCCGCGATCGCCGATCGCCGCCACCTGCCGGTGCTCGACGCCTTCATCCGCTGGGCGGCGCTGACGATCGAGGCGAACGAGGACCTGATGCGCGACATCATCCGCCAGCGCGCCAATACGCTGCTGCGCTGGACCGGCCTCGACGAGAAGATCGCCAATGCGGTGCTCGACGGCATCTACAAGCTGCTGGCCGAGACGCTGGTGATCCCCGACCATCCCATCCGCGCCAAGATCGAGGAGGGGCTGGAGACGCTGGCGCACGGGCTGCTGCACGATCCCGCGATGCAGGAGCGGGTGACGCGGCTGAAGGAGGAAGTGCTCGCCAACCCGGCGATGGGCGCCTGGCTCGACGGCATGTGGGAACGCGCGCGCGCCGGCCTGCTGCGCACGGTGCGCGATCCGGCCAGGGCGATGTCGGGCGGCTTCGGCCTCAGCGTGGAGCAGCTCGGCAAGGTGCTGGCCGAGGATGGCGAGCTGCAATTCCTGGTCAACCGCTTCGCCCGCCGCACGCTGGTCGGCGCGGTCTCGCGCTATGGCGACGAGATCGTGCGGATCGTCTCGGAAACCGTGAAGCGCTGGGACGCGCGCACCGTGACCGGCCGGATCGAAGGCGCGGTCGGCCGCGACCTGCAGTTCATCCGCATCAACGGCACGCTGGTGGGCGGCCTCGTCGGCCTGTGCATCCACGCGGTGGACCGGCTGCTGTAGGCGGGCCGGGTACGAAGGCGGAGGGAGTATCCCCGCCGGCGGTTACCCCCTCCGTCAGCACTGACGGGCCGCCACCTCCGATCCAAACTTCCCGCAGGAATGCGCTCAGCGCGCGCCCGTGGCCTCGTGCAGCCAGGGGTTGCCCGAATGGGCGAGGCCGAGCGCCGCATAGGAGGGGTCGGCCTGGCTGCGGTGCTGGCCCGCGAAGCCGGCCGCGGCCAGCCAGTCGCCGGCGACGGGGTGCGAGTGCGACCACTCGCGCACGCAGACGCGGTTGCTGATCCGCCACTGGCCGCTTTCGCGCACCAGCGTATCGACATAGCGCCCGCCGAGCTGGCCGATCGTCTCGCCCCCGCCCTCACCCTCGCCGCCGTCCTTGGCCGGATAGAGCAGCGTTGCGATGAAATAGGTCTCGGCCCCGGCCGTGTTTCCGTCCACCCTGATCAGCGACTGGCCCAGCATGTGGCTGACCAGACTGGTGGTGCGCAGCGATTCCTCGACCGTCTCGATCGAGAAGCGGCGGCCCTCCATCTTGCGCGGGCCGTGGTCGTCCCAGCTTTCGGCGGCATAAGTGCCCGCCATCTCCACTTCGTCGCCGCGGTCGCAGCCGTGGCAATACGTCGCCAGGAGCTGGCGGATCTCGTGGTGGTCGAGCAGGTCCTGCAGGCGCGGGTCGAGGGTCATTCGGCGGCTCTCCTCAGGCGGCGCTACGGTGCCGCGCATGTTCTTATCGGCGGCGAAGCTATCGCGGATACGGGCATGTGCCAAGGATGCGAGGGCGCCACGATCGGGAATCCCCGAACGAAAAAAGGCGGCCGTTGCCGGCCGCCCTTTCGCATTCGGGTATTGCGCCCGGTTCAGAGCTTGCCGGTGAGTTCCGGCACGGCGTTGAACAGGTCGGCGACGAGGCCGATGTCGGCGACCTGGAAGATCGGCGCGTCCTCGTCCTTGTTGATGGCGATGATGGTCTTGGAATCCTTCATGCCGGCCAGATGCTGGATGGCGCCCGAGATGCCGATGGCGATGTACACTTCGGGAGCGACGATCTTGCCGGTCTGGCCGACCTGATAGTCGTTGGGCACATAGCCCGCGTCGACCGCGGCGCGCGACGCGCCCACGGCGGCGCCGAGCTTGTCGGCCAGCGGGAAGATGACCTGCTCGAAGGTCGGGCCGTCCTTGAGCGCGCGGCCACCCGAGACGATGACCTTGGCGCTGGTCAGCTCGGGGCGCTCCAACTTGGCGATCTCGGCGCCGAGGAAGCTGGAGAGCCCGGCGTCGGCCCCCTGCCCGTTATTGGCTCCCGAGGCAGCCTCGACCACGCCCGAACCGCCCTCGGGAGCCGCCTTGGCGAAGGCGGTGCCGCGCACGGTGATGACGAGCTTGGCATCGCTCGATTCGACCGTGGCGATGGCGTTGCCGGCATAAGTCGGGCGGGTGAAGGTCTTGGGCCCCTCGACCGAGAGGATGTCCGACACCTGCATCACGTCGAGCAGCGCGGCGACGCGCGGCGCGATGTTCTTGCCGTTGCTGGTGGCGGGCGCGACGAAGGCGTCGTGGCTGTCCATCAGGCTGACGATCAGCGGCGCGACGTTCTCGGCCAGCGCATTGGCGTAGGCGACATCATCGGCGAGATGAACCTTGCCGACGCCGGCGATCTTCGCGGCGGCCTCGGCCACGCCCGCGCAGCCCGCGCCGGCGACCAGCAGGTGGACTTCGCCGAGCTGCGAAGCGGCGGTGACGGCCGAGAGCGTCGCGTCCTTGACCGCGGCGTTGTCGTGTTCGACCCAAACAAGCGTTTTCGTCATGTGTCTGTTCTCCGGAAGGGGGCCGCGCTCAGGCGATCCCCAGCTCCTTGATCTTGGCGACAAGCGCGTCGACGTCGGCGACCTTGATGCCGGCCTGGCGCACCGGCGGCTCGGAGACCTTGAGCGTCTTGAGGCGCGGCGCGGTGTCGACGCCGTAGTCGGCGGGCGTCTTGGTCGCGAGCGGCTTCGACTTCGCCTTCATGATGTTGGGCAGCGAGGCATAGCGCGGCTCGTTGAGGCGCAGGTCGGTGGTGACGATGGCGGGAAGCGACAGCTTCACTGTCTCAAGACCGCCGTCGACCTCGCGCTTCACGGTGACCGAATCGCCCTCGACGGTGACTTCCGAGGCGAAAGTGCCCTGCGGCCGGCCGGTCAGCGCGGCGAGCATCTGGCCGGTCTGGTTGCAGTCGTCGTCGATCGCCTGCTTGCCGAGGATGACGAGGCCAGGGGTCTCTTCTGCCATGATCGCCTTGAGGATCTTGGCGACGGCCAGGGGCTCGACGTCTTCCTCAACGGTCACCAGGATGGCGCGATCGGCGCCCATGGCGAGCGCGGTGCGCAGCGTTTCCTGCGCCTTGGCCGGGCCGACGGAAACCGCGACGATCTCGGTCGCCACGCCCTTTTCCTTCAGGCGGATGGCTTCCTCGACGGCGATCTCGTCGAACGGGTTCATGCTCATCTTGACGTTGGCGAGGTCCACGCCGGTGCCGTCGGACTTCACCCGCGGCTTCACGTTGTAGTCGATCACCCGCTTCACGGGCACGAGGATCTTCATGGGATGAGGTCCTTCCTCTCAGACGGCGGTAGAATTTAGCCGGGCGATTAAACCGGAATCGCCGGACGCCATTGCCGCATGCGCGGCAGACGTCAAGTCCTGCCGTTGGGCACGGGTTGGCGCGTGGCCCCTGCGGCGAAGCTCAGGACATGCTTCGACAAGCTCAGGCCGAGCGGCGGGGAGAACGAGGTGCTGCGCGACATCCGCTCATCCTGAGCGTGTCGAAGGATGTCGCGCAGCACGACGGTTTCAAGCCGCCTGCTTCACCTCGGCGACGATCTTGCGGGCGGCGTCGCCCAGGTCGTCGGCGGCGACGATGGGCAGGCCCGAGTTCGCCAGGATCTGCTTGCCGAGGTCGACGTTGGTGCCTTCCAGGCGGACCACCAGCGGGACCTGCAGGTTCACTTCCTTGGCGGCGGCGACGATGCCCTCGGCGATCGTATCGCACTTCATGATGCCGCCGAAGATGTTGACGAGGATGCCCTTCACCGCGGGATCGGCGAGGATGATCTTGAACGCGGCCGTCACCTTCTCCTTGCTGGCACCGCCGCCGACGTCGAGGAAGTTGGCGGGGAACATGCCGTTCAGCTTGATGATGTCCATCGTCGCCATGGCCAGGCCCGCGCCGTTGACCATGCAGCCGATGTCGCCGTCCAGCTTGATGTAGGCGAGGTCGTACTTGCTCGCCTCGACCTCGGCCGGGTCTTCCTCGGTCTCGTCGCGCAGCGCCAGGATGTCGGGGTGGCGGAACAGCGCGTTCGAATCGAAGCTGACCTTGGCGTCGAGCACCAGCAGCTTCCCGTCGGTCGTCTCGATCAGCGGGTTGATCTCGAGCATCGCCATGTCGGTGGCGATGAACGCTTCGTAAAGCTTGGCGGCGAGCTGCTGCGCCTGCTTGTTGAGATCGCCCTTCAGCTTGAGCGCGAAGGCGACCGCGCGGCCGTGGTGCGGCTGGAAGCCTTCGGCCGGGTCGATGGTGATGGTGGTGATCTTCTCGGGGGTCGAATGCGCGACCTCCTCGATGTCCATGCCGCCCTCGGTCGAGACGATCAGGGCGATGCGCCCCGTTTTCCGGTCGACCAGCATCGACAGGTAGTATTCCTGGGCGATGTCGGCGCCGTCGGTGACGTAGAGGCGGTTGACCTGCTTGCCCGCCTCGCCGGTCTGCACGGTGACGAGCGTGTTGCCGAGCATCTCGGCCGCGTTGGTGCGCACCTCGTCGATGGTCTTCGACAGGCGAACGCCGCCCTTGGCGTCCGGCCCCAGTTCCTTGAACTTGCCCTTGCCGCGCCCGCCGGCGTGGATCTGGGCCTTCACCACGTAGAGCGGCCCGGGCAGCTTGCCGGCGGCCGCGACCGCCTCTTCCACCGTCAGCGCGGCATGGCCCGCGGGGACGGCGACGCCGAATTTCGCAAGCAGTTCCTTGGCCTGGTATTCGTGAATGTTCATGGATGAGTCGCTTTCCGCTGGAGCCTGGGGGAGGGCGGGTTTTTTGCACTGCCGCATAAGCACAACAATCGTGTCTTGAAAAGTCCCGCGAACCGGCCAATTTCGAGTCTTCGTCCGGAGACACACCTCATCGCATGATCGATCGCCAGCGCCTCGAAGGCATCGTCCGCCAGGCCGGGCAAATGGCCATGGCCTCCTGGCCGGGGGCAGGACATGCGCTCGAAGCCTGGGAAAAGGTGCCGGGCAGCCCTGTCTGCGAGGCCGATCTGGCGATCGACGCGTTCCTGAAGCACGAGCTGACGGCCCTGCTGCCGGCGGCCGGCTGGCTGTCGGAAGAAACCGCGGACGCGCCCGAGCGGCTCGCTGGCGGCCTCATATGGCTGGTCGATCCGATCGACGGCACGCGCGATTTCATCGGCGGCCGGCGGGGCTGGGCGGTCTCGGTGGCGCTGGTCAGCTCGGGCCGGCCGCTGTTCGGCATGCTCTGCGCGCCCGCGCGCGGCGAATTCTGGCACGGCGAGGCGGGACAGGGAAGCTGGCGGAACGGTGAACGGCTGGCGGCAAGCCGGCGGTCCCGGCTCGCCGGTGCGCGGGTGCCGGCCAAGCACCTGAGCAAGGAGGACGCCGATCTCGTCCTGGTCGACCAGCCCAATTCGATCGCACTGCGCGTGGCGATGGTCGCCGCCGACGAGGCGGACCTCGTGGCGACGCTGCGCTGGGGCTACGAATGGGATATCGGCGCCGCCGCGCTGATCGCGCGCGAGGCGGGCGCGGCCGTGACCGATGCGTTCGGCCACGCGCTCAACTACAACAAGCCCGATCCGCGCGCCTTCGGCGTGCTGGTCACCGCGGCGGCGATCCACGACGCCGCTGTCGAGCGGCTGGCCGGAAGGGCCGAGGCGCTGGCGGGATAATGCGCCTCGTCACCGAGGCGCTCTGAGTCCCGCCGGCGGGCCTTACATGCCCTGCTGCTGCGCCGCCTGGACCTGTTCCTGGCTGATCGGCACGATCTTGATCTCGACGCGGCGGTTCCGGCGGCGGCCTTCCTCGCTCATGTTGTCGGCGATCGGCATCGTCTCGCCAAAGCCCTGGCTGCGGATGCGGGCGCCGGAGACGCCCTGCATGGTCAGGTAGTTGGCCACCGTGCGCGCCCGGTTTTCGGACAGCGTCTGGTTGTAGGCGTCCGAGCCGGTGGAATCGGTATGGCCGTAAACGTCGATCAGGCTGTTCGGGTACTGGTTCAGGCTCTGCCCAATCTCGTCCAGTGTCATGCGGAACTGGGGCTTGAGCGCGGCGCTGGCGATGTCGAAGGTGACGCCCTCGGGCAGGTTGACGAGGATCGCCTGGCCGTTGTCGGTCGGCGCGATGTCGACGCCGCTGCCCGCCGTGCTCTCGCGCAGCTCGCGGATCTGCTTGTCCATCGTATAGCCGACCGCCGCGCCGGCGATACCGCCGATGCCGGCGCCGAGGATGCGGCCGGTGCCGCCGCCGATCAGGCCGCCCAGCAGCAGGCCGGCCAACGCGCCCGCGCCGCCGCCGATCGCGGTGCGCGAGACTTTCCTTTCGCCCGTGTTGGGATCGGTGACGCAGCCCGATACGGTGACCAGCGAAAGCACGGCGACGGAGGAGACGAGCAGACGGGATTTCGACATCTAATTCTACCCTTTCGTTATCGTAGGCCGCGGCGTCCGCTGCGATCCGGGGTACTGTGTGGTTGTGACCATGAATGGGCGCTGCACCGGCTCCTTGTCAACGAACACGCTTCGCGCCGGTTCCTCTTCGCGCCGATTCCCCCCTGCATCAGCCCTCTGCATCAGCCCCATTTGCGACCCCGTTCAATTCTGCTAGCGGCATCCGGGTGACGCCTTTTCCCTGGCCCGACGTTCTTGTCATTGCGGGGCTCATCCTGCTCAATGGCCTGTTCTCCATGTCGGAACTGGCGATTGTCTCGGCGCGTCCGGCGCGGCTGAAGGTTGCCGCCGACAAAGGCAGCGGCGGCGCCAGGTGCGCGCTGGAGCTGGCGACCGATCCGGGCAAGTTCCTGTCGACCGTCCAGATCGGCATCACCCTGGTGGCGATCATCTCCGGCGCCTATTCGGGCGCGAGCCTGGGCCAGCCGACGGGCGAGCGGCTGGCCGCGCTGGGCGTGCCGGCCCACTATGCGGGAGAGGCGGGCTTCGTCCTCGTCATCGTCGTGACGACCTATTTCAGCGTGGTCATCGGCGAACTGGTGCCCAAGCAGGTGGCGCTGCGGCTGGCCGAGCCGATCGCGCGGGTTACCGCCCGGCCGATGCGCTGGCTGTCGAAGGCGATGGCGCCGTTCGTCTGGCTGCTCGACCGGTCGTCGGAACTGGTGCTGCAGCTGATCGGCATGCGCCGGGGCGGCGAGCAGGAGGTGACGGCCGAAGAGCTGCACATGATCTTCGCGGAGGCGACCAGGTCGGGCGTGATCGAGGAGGAAGAGCGGCAGATCATGGCCGGCATCATGCGCCTGGCCGACCGACCGGTGCGCGAGCTGATGACGCCGCGCACGGAGCTTCACTGGGTCGATCTCAGCGCCAGCGAGGCGGAGCTTTTCGCCCGCATCGCGGATTCGCCGCATTCGCTGCTTCCGGTGGCGGACAAGGCGCCCGACGACATCGTCGGCGTGCTCAAGGTGCGCGAGGTGCTGGCGCTGCGGGTGGCGGGGCAGCCGATCGCGATCGACCGGCTGCTGAAGAAGGCGGAAGTCATCCCCGATCAGCTCGACGCCATGGACGCGCTGCGGCTTCTCCAGCAGTCCGACGTGGCGATGGCCATGGTCCATGACGAATACGGCCACCTCGAGGGCGTGGTGACGCCCGCGGACCTGCTGGCGGCGATCGTCGGCTCGTTCGTCAGCCATCAGGACGAAGGCGACGAGCCGCTGGTGGTCGAGCGCGACGACGGCTCGCTGCTGGTGTCGGGCGCGCTGCCCGCCGATGCCCTTGCCCGGCAGCTCGGGATGGAACTCGACGAGGACCGCGAATTCGCGACGGCCGCCGGCTATGCGCTGTCGGTCCTGAAACGCTTGCCCAAGGAGGGCGAGCATTTCACCGATCAGGGCTGGCGCTTCGAGATCGTCGACATGGACGGGCTCAAGATCGACAAGCTGCTGGTGAGCGAGATCGCCCCGGGCGGCGAACGTCCCCCCGAGGATGGGGAAGAAGGCCGGGCCGCATAGCGGCTTTCCGGTTCCGATCGAACCGAAACGCCTCTGGGTTTTCCTTCATTTGCCGTGATTTCCGAGTCGCCGGATGATTCCATCCGGCTCGAAATCACTCCAGCGGCGGAAAGGGCCTGCCTGCGCCGCGACCGGAAATGCGAAAGGGGCTACCATTCGGCGAGCCCCCTCCACCATCCTGCGGATGACCGCCTTCCCCACCCGGGAAAGGGTGATGCCGCTCAGCCCTCGGCCGAACCCGCTACCGCTTGCGCCTCGCGGCCGTCGCCTTGCGGGGCGGCGAGGATGTCGCGGGTGATTTCGCCCTTGGCGACGGTGTTCGTGGCCGTGTCGCCGACGCTCGAGCGGATGCCCGGAAGGGAGGTGCCGGCGCGGCCGATCGTGTTCGTCTCCACCTCGCTGCGCTGCGCGGGGCCGCCGAACAGCGCCTCGAGCGTCTGTTGCTGCGTGCTGGTCTCGGCCGGACGCGGCGCGCCCTGCTGCGGCGGGATCAGCGCGAAATCGGGCGGGACCACCAGCGGCGACTGGCGCTGCACCGCGAACTCGTCGGGGCGATCGCGGTTGAACAGCCCGCCGCCGCCGCAGCCGGCAAGCAGCGTCGAGGCGGCCGCGACAAGGAAAAGGGCGGTTGTCTTGCGCATGTGTCTAGCTCTCCGGGGCGGCCTGGTCGTCGGCCGCAGGCTGGCGCTTCTCGCGCGAAAACAGGGACCGGGCAAGGATAATCAGGACGCCGATGGTGATCGCGGCATCGGCGATGTTGAAGATCAGGAACGGGCGGAAGCCGCCGATGTGGAAGTCGGCATAGTCGATGACGTAGCCATAGCTGGCGCGGTCGCGGATATTGCCGATCGCGCCGCCCAGCACCAGCGCCAGCCCGACCAGTTCGGGCCAGGTCTTCTCGCGCATCATCCAGACGAAGACGACGAGCGAGATGAGGCTGGTCACCGCCACCAGCAGCCAGCGCATCTCCGCCGATCGCGCGGTCAGCATGCCGAGCGAGACGCCGTAGTTCTCGGTCCAGGTGAGGTTGAAGAAGGGCAGCAGTTCGATCTGCAGGACCTCGCGCAGCGCCAGCGGGCCGAGCATCAGGTGCTTGACCCACTGATCCAGCCCGAAAATCACCGCGGCCAGGGCCAGCGCGACGATGCGGCGGCGCGTCAGGGTCATGCCGAGGCTTCCATCCCCGCTACCACCTCGTCGCAGCGCGCGCAGAGCGTGCCGTCCTCGTTGACCTCGGGCAGGTGGCGCCAGCAGCGGCCGCATTTGTGGTCGTGGGTGCGGGTGACGGTCACGTTGTCGTCCTGCCCCCGCGTCACTGTCGCGGTGATGAACAGCTCTGCCAGGTCGCCCTCGGGTGCGCCGACGGGTACCGCGACTGCGGCTTCGAGGCCCGACCCCAGAACCTTGTCGCGGCGCAGCGGCTCGATCGCCTCCAGTACCTGCGCACGCAGCGCGCGCAGCTCGGTCCAGCGCGCGGCCAGCCCCTCATCGGTGAAGGCGGGCAGCTCGGGCCATTCGAGCAGGTGGACGCTGCCGCCGTCCGGAAAACGCGTCCCCCAGACTTCCTCGGCGGTGAACACCAGCACCGGCGCGGCATAGCGGACCAGCGCGTGGAACAGGATGTCGAGCACCGTGCGATAGGCGCGGCGCCTGGGGTCCGCGGGCGCGTCGCAGTAGAGGCTGTCCTTGCGGATATCGAAATAGAAGGCGCTCAGGTCCTCGTTGCAGAAGTCCGTCAGCTTGCGCACGTAGGCGTTGAAATCGAACTCGGCGACCGCGACCCGGAGGTCGCCGTCAAGCTGCCAGAGCCGGTGGAGGACGTACCGCTCCAGCTCGGGCATCGCGGCGACGTCCGGCACCGTCTCGGCGGCGCCGTATCCTTCCAGCGCGCCCAGCAGGTAACGGAAGGTGTTGCGCAGCTTGCGGTACTGGTCGGCGACGCCCTTGAGGATCTCGTCGCCGATCCGGTGGTCCTCGGTATAGTCGACCGAAAGCGCCCAGAGCCGGATGATGTCGGCGCCGTTGGTTTCCATCACCTTGATCGGGTCGATGGTGTTGCCCAGCGACTTCGACATCTTCATGCCCTTGGCGTCCATCGTGAAGCCGTGGGTGAGCACGGCCTTGTAGGGCGCGCGGCCGCGGGTGGCGCAGCTTTCCAGCAGGCTCGACTGGAACCAGCCGCGATGCTGGTCGGAGCCTTCGAGATAGAGGTCGGCGGGCCACGACAGGTCCGGCCAGCGGCCCGATTCGAGCACGAAGGCGTGGGTCGAGCCCGAATCGAACCAGACGTCGAGGATGTCGGTGACGCGCTCGTAGTCCTCGGCCCTGTAGTCCGGCCCGAGGAACTCCTGCGCCCGCGCGTCGGACCAGGCGTCGACGCCGCTCTCGCGCACGGCGGCGACGATCCGGGCGTTGACCGCCGGGTCGGCGAGGTACTGGCCGCTCTTGCGCTCGACGAACAGCGTGATCGGCACGCCCCAGGCGCGCTGGCGCGAGAGCACCCAGTCGGGCCGCCCTTCCACCATCGTGCCGATGCGGTTGCGCCCCTTCTCGGGGATGAAGCGCGTCTCGGCGATGGCGTCCTTGGCCACCTGGCGCAGTGTCGGCGGCATCACCTCGTCAAGCTCGGCCCAGGCGCCGTGCCGGCGCACGAGATGCTCCGAGGCGCGGTCCATCGGCACGAACCACTGCGGCGTGCAGCGGAAGATGATCTTCGCCTTCGAGCGCCAGCTATGCGGATAGGAATGGCGATAGTCGGCCGAGGCGGCGAGCAGGCCGCCGGCTTCGCGCAGGTCGGCGCAGATCGGCCCGTCGGGCGCGTTGAACTTGGGATTGATGACGCTGCCCTGACCGCCCAGCCAGAGCCAGTCGGCGCGGTATCTGCCGTCGCCCTCCACCGCGAAAACCGGGTCGATGCCGTGCTTCTTGCACAGCAGGAAGTCGTCCTCGCCATGGTCGGGGGCCATGTGGACGAGGCCGGTGCCGCTGTCGGTGGTGACGAAGTCCGAGCCGTCGAGGAAAGGGCGCGGGCGCGCGAAGAAGCCGCCGAGCGCGTGCATCGGATGGCGCGCCGTGGCGCCTTCGAGCATCGGGCCCTTGACGTACATCTTCATCGTGTGGCCTTCGGCGCCGATGCGCTTGAGGAAGGCGTCGACCAGCGGCTCGGCGATCACGTAATGCGCGCCGCCGGCCTCGATCAGCAGATAGTCGATCGGCCGGCCATAGGCGATCGCCTGGTTGGCCGGGATCGTCCAGGGCGTCGTCGTCCAGATCACCGCCCTGGCGCCGACCAGCTCGGGGCACTCGGGGCAATGGGTGATCTCGAAGGCGACGTCGATCTGGGTCGAGGTGATGTCCTCGTACTCCACCTCGGCCTCGGCCAGCGCGGTCTTTTCCACCGGCGACCACATCACCGGCTTGGCGCCGCGGTAGAGCTGGCCCGTCTCGGCGAACTTCATCAGCTCGGCCACGATCGTCGCCTCGGCCGCGAAGTCCATCGTCAGGTAGGGATTGTCCCAGTCGCCGCCGACGCCCAGGCGCTTCAACTGCCCGCGCTGTACGTCGACCCAGTGCTGCGCATAGGCGCGGCATTCGGCGCGGAACTCGACCGGATCGACCTGATCCTTGTCGAGCTTCTTCTTGCGGTACTGCTCCTCCACCTTCCATTCGATCGGCAGCCCGTGGCAGTCCCAGCCTGGCACGTAGGGCGCGTCCTTGCCCAGCAGCGTCTGCGTGCGCACGACCATGTCCTTGAGGATGTGGTTGAGCGCATGGCCGATGTGCATGTCGCCGTTGGCGTAGGGCGGGCCGTCGTGGAGGATGAACTTCTCGCGCCCGCGGCGCGCGGCGCGGACCTGTCCGTAAAGGTCGGCCTCCTGCCAGCGCGCGAGGATGCCCGGCTCCTTCTGCGGAAGGCCGGCCTTCATCGGGAAATCGGTCTTCGGCAGGAAGACGGTCGCTCTATAGTCGCGCTGCTCGGTCATGACCGGCCGCCGTTAAAGGAAACTGGTTAAGGAGGAAAGTGCGGGCTTCACGTTGTCCCATCGTCCCGGATCAAGTCGGGGACGACGCGCCCGGCGGCTCCGGGGCCTGGCGCTCCGCCGCGCCCAGCCGTTCGCGCGCCGCGTCGCAGTCGCGCGCGATCTGCGCGGTGAGGGCATCGAGGCTGTCGAACTTCGCCTCCGGCCGCAGGAACGCGTGGAAGGCGACCTCGATCTCCTGGCCGTAGAGATCGCCCGAAAAATCGAAGAAATGCGGCTCCAGCAGTTCCCGGGGCGGATCGAAGCTGGGGCGGATGCCGATGTTGGCGGCGCCGGGCACGCGCCGGCCGTCGGGCAGCAGCCCCGTCACCGCATAGATGCCGTAGCGCGGGCGCAGGTAGGTGCCCAGGTCGACGTTGGCGGTGGGAAAGCCGATGGTGCGGCCCACCTTGTCGCCGTGCTGGACCGTTCCGCGAATCGCGAAGGGCCGCGTCAGCAGCCGCGTCGCCGTCTCGCAGTCGCCGGCCTTCAGCGCGTCGCGGATGCGGCTGGACGAGATCGGCCCCTCGCCGTCGTGCACCGCGCCCACCGCGCGCGCGGCAACGCCGTGGGCCTGGCCGAACGCCCTGAGCTTGGCCGGATCGCCGCTGCGGTTCCAGCCGAAAGTGAAGTCCTCGCCGGTGACGACGCCGGCTGCGCCGATGTGCCGGGCGAGCATGTCGCCGACGAAGCTTTCCGCGGTCATCGTCGCCAGCGCCGCGTCGAAATGGAACACCAGCATCGCCTGCGCCCCGGCGGCGGCGAAGAGTTCCTGCCGCTGTTCGAGCGTGGTCAGCCGGAACGGTTCCGCGCCCGGCTTGAAATGGCGCATCGGATGGGGGTCGAACGTGGCGACGATGCAGGGCCGCCCTTCCGCCCGCGCCCAGTCGATCGCCGCGCCGACGACGGCCTGGTGCCCCTGATGGAAGCCGTCGAAATTGCCCAGCGCGATGATCGCGCCGCGCAGGGAGCCGGGTATGGGATCGCGATGGTCGAGGCGAATCATGTCGAGGCGTCGCTATAAGTCGCGCCGCAGCGTCACGAAAGCGAATGCGGGCCGCCCGTCGGCGGCCGGGTGCTCTTCGCGGAACGCTTCGCGCCATTCGCCGCCCAGCGGCGGCATGATCGTGTCGCCGGGCACGTCGGCATGAACCTCGGTCAGCTCGACGCGCCGTGCCAGCGGCAGGAACAGCGCGTTGACCTCGGCCCCGCCGATCACCGCGACTTCGCCGTCCCCCGCCAGCGCCAGCGCCGCGTCGGGCGAATGCGCGATTTCGGCGCCTTCCGCCCGCCAGTCCGGATCGCGCGTCAGCACGATATGCCGGCGGCCGGGCAGGGTTTTGGGAAAGCTCTCGAAAGTCTTGCGGCCCATCACCATCGGCTTGCCCATGGTCAGCGCCTTGAACCGCTTGAGATCGGCCGGGATGTGCCAGGGGAGCGTGCCGTCGCGCCCGATCGTGCCGTTGGCGGCGCGGGCATAGATGAGGAACAGATCCCGGCTCACGCCAGCGTCAGCCGCGTGACGTGGCCCATCTTGCGCCCCGGCCGCGCGGTGGCCTTGCCGTAGAGGTGCAGGTGGTTGCACGGATCGGCCAGGATCGCGGCCCAGTCCCCGGCCGCGTCGCCGATCAGGTTGCGCATCTCCACGCCTTTCGCGGCCAGCGCCGTATCGCCCAGCGGCAGCCCGCAGATCGCGCGGATGTGGTTCTCGAACTGGCTGGTGACCGCACCCTCGGTCGTCCAGTGCCCCGAATTGTGCACGCGCGGCGCCATCTCGTTGAATATCGGGCCTTCGGCGGTGGCGAAGAATTCCAGCGCCAGCACGCCGATGTAGCCGAGCGCCTCGGCCACGCGGGCCGCCAGCGCGCGCGCTTCCGCCATCTGCGCCCGCACGCGCGGCGCGGCCGGCACGGTCGAGCGGGCTAGGATGCCGCCCTCGTGGACGTTCTGGGGCGTGTCCCAGAAGCGGACTTCGCCGTCGGCGCCGCGGCAGAGCAGCACCGAGAATTCGGCATCGAAGCCGACGAAGCCTTCGTAGACCAGCGGCCTGGCGGGCAGGTCCAGCGCGGCGGCATCGGCGGCCGCCGTGATCCGCCACTGGCCCTTGCCGTCATAGCCGTCGCGGCGGGTCTTGAGGATGCCGGGCGCGCCGATCCGTGCGATCGCGGCGGCGAGGTCCGCGGGCGAATCGACCGGCGCGTAAGGCGCGGGCCGCCCGCCGAGCCCCTCGACGAAGCGCTTTTCGGCCAGCCGGTCCTGCGCCGTCTCCAGCGCGCGGGGATGCGCCAGCAGCGGCACCTTTCCGAGCGCGGCGAGCGGCGGGACGGGCACGTTCTCGAACTCGTAGGTCACCACCGCGCAGCCGGCGGCGAAGCGCGCCATGGCCTCCGCATCGTCCCAGGCGGCGCAGGTGAAGACAGCACTCACGTCTGCCGCAATGCTGTCGGATTCCGGCGCATAGATGTGGCAGCGATAACCGAGCTGCGCCGCGGCCATGGCCAGCATCCGGCCGAGCTGGCCGCCGCCGAGAATGCCGATGGTCTCGCCGGGGGGAATCATGCGTGGGGCGGCCCTTGGCGCGTGTGCTTCGACAAGCTCAGCATGAGCGGGGTTTGGACCAAGATCCACATCCGCTCAGCCTGAGCTTGTCGAAGCATGTCCTGAGCTTCGCCGAAGGGGCCACGCGCAGACATGTCCTCAGGCGGGCCTTTCCGCCACGGCTTCGGTCTGCGCCGCGCGGTAGGCCTTGAGCCGGCCGGCGAGCGCCGGATCGTTGGTCGCGAGGATGGCCGCGGCGAGCAGCCCGGCGTTGGCCGCGCCCGCCTCGCCGATCGCCAGCGTGCCGACGGGAATGCCGGCGGGCATCTGCACGATCGAGAGCAGGCTGTCCTGCCCGGACAGCGCCTTCGACTGCACCGGCACGCCCAGCACCGGCAGGTGCGTCATCGCCGCGACCATGCCCGGCAGGTGCGCCGCGCCGCCGGCTCCGGCGATGATCACCTTGAAGCCGGCGTCCGCCGCGCCCTTGGCGAAGGCCACCAGCCGGTCGGGCGTGCGGTGCGCGGAGACGATGCGCACGTCGGTCTCGACTTCGAGCTGCGCCAGCACCTCGGCGGCGCGCTGCATCGTCGCCCAGTCGGACTGGCTGCCCATGACGATCGCGACGGGTGCGCTCACCCTACCTCTCCGAGAGGTAATAGCGATCGGCGGCGTTCAGATCGCCGTCGAGTTCGTAGACGATCGGCTGGCCGGTCGGGATCTCGAGGCCGGTGATCTCGGCGTCGGAGATGTTCGACAGGTGCTTCACCAGCGCGCGCAGCGAGTTGCCGTGGGCGGAGACCAGCACCGTTTCCCCGGCCTTGAGCTGCGGCACGATGGCGGCGTCGTAATAGGGCAGCACGCGGGCGATCGTGTCCTTGAGGCTCTCGGTCGCGGGCACCGGCACGCCGGCATAGCGCGCGTCCCTGCCCAGGTCGAACTCGGAGCCCGCCGCCAGCACCGGCGGCGGCGTGTCGAAGCTGCGGCGCCAGACCTTGACCTGCTCGTCGCCGTGCCGGGCCGCGGTCTCGGCCTTGTTCAGCCCGGTGAGGCCGCCATAGTGGCGCTCGTTCAGCCGCCAGTCCTTGTATTCGGGAATCCACAGCCGCCCGGCGGTTTCCAGCGCCAGGTGCAGCGTCTTGATCGCGCGCGTCTGGAACGAGGTGAAGGCCACCGTCGGCAGCATGCCCTTCGCGGCCAGCAGGCGGCCGGCGGCGAGCGCTTCCTCCTCGCCCTGGGGGGTGAGGCCGACGTCCCACCATCCGGTGAAGCGGTTTTCCAGGTTCCACTGGCTCTGGCCGTGGCGGACGAGGATCAGTCGAGGCAAGGCGTATCGCTCCCTGTTTGGAAGGGGGTCGCCCTAGCTTTTCGGCGGGCCTTTGGGAAGAGCGGCGTTGCCCTCCCCTGCGAGCGTCCGCGCCTGCGCCTTGCGGCGCTTCAGGTTCTCGCGCAGCTTGGCGGCGAGGCGCTCCTCGCGCGAGGGGGCGTGCGGCGGTTTGTCCATGGCCCCTGCCTTGCCGCGACCGGGCGCAAAGCTCAAGCCGGCGCTTGACATTGCCCGACCTCGCGGCCAAAGCGCGCGCCTGCCCGGCGCCATGCGGTTGCCGGACACGCCCGAATGGTCACGCTGCTGTAGCTCAGTGGTAGAGCGCATCCTTGGTAAGGCTGAGGTCGGGAGTTCAATCCTCCCCAGCAGCACCATTCAGTCGCGGTTCTCCGGATATTCCGGGGCCGTGTTCGGCGAAGTGCCGCAAACGGCGCAGATGGAGAATGGCGCCGTAGGTATCGGCGCCCATTCGCCGGATGATTCCATCCGGCTCGAAACCACTCTAGGCGAAAACGTCCGCCCCGGCGGGAGCCGTGGGATCGTCGCCGTACTTGTTCGGTCCCTTGGTGCCCTGCAGGCACATCATGACGATGAGCACGATCCAGACGAGGAAATTGAGGACCGGGATCATCCCCAGGACCACGAACGGCAGGTAGACCCAGCCCGACAGGTTGAGGTCGTGGAACCGCCTGATGGTGACGGCGAAGCTGGCAACGGCGGTCAGGATCGCCCAGAGGTAGAGCGGGACGATGAGCAGCACCATGGTGACGAGGCCGGCACCCGCCATGGCGGCACCGATCTGGCTGTAGTTGCCCGCCAGCGCCGCGCTGCCGACCAGCGTGAGGAACAGCGCCGCGAAGATCGCGATGACGATCACGTTGAACAGGACGAACATCCAGAATTCCTGCCGCGAGGCGCGTCCTGCGATCAGCGCGTAGAGCCTGCGGTACGGCAGCAGCATCCATTCCATGGCCGGTTCCCCCCTTGTTTGCCTGCGACAATCCGCGGCAGGCCCGCGATGGCATCACAGAACGATCGCCGCCGCAACGAAAAAGGGGGCCCCGCGGCCCCCTTTCCCGTTTATCGCCGATCCGCTGTCACCAGCGGAAGCGCGCCGAGACGCCGTAAGTGCGCGGCTGGTTGGTATAGGCCGAGACCGAGCCCGACTGCGCCACCGAATCGAAGATCACGTTGAGGTAGCGGTTGTTCAGCAGGTTGCGGCCCCAGACCGCGAGTTCGAGCCCGTTGGCCATGGCGTATGTGATCGACCCGTTGAGGTCGCTCACCTCGCGCCGGAACGGCCGCGCGGCGTCCAGGCCGGGCCTGTAGTCGATC
>Ga0172382_10002320_pt1 | contig 32246 bp, 29 predicted proteins | sample Leawel138RmetaG_FD_122245 | JGI IMG/M metagenome (GOLD analysis project Ga0172382, IMG submission 122245) | Leachate microbial communities from a municipal landfill in Southern Ontario, Canada - Leachate well 138R metaG | ecosystem: Engineered > Solid waste > Landfill > Unclassified | place...
CCGGCCGCCCGCGGCGCCGGAAGAGGAGCCGCAGACCACCCGGTTGTCGATCGCCAAGAACGCGGTGCGCAACGCGGTCAGCACCGCCGCCGCCGCGGCGCAGCGCGCCACCGAGAGGCCCGCCTCCGGGCCGCCGGCCCCGCCCGCCCCGCCTGCCCGCGAGGACCGCGAGATCGAGTCCTGGCTCGGTGACCTACGTGGTTCGCGCGCGTCGGGCACCGCTGCGGCCAATCCGCCGCAGCCGTTGCGGCCGTCCGCCGAGCCGACCCGGGCGATGCCCGACACCGGTGCGGCCGGGAACGAGCCGACCACGGCGATCCCGGCGCAGCGCGAATCCGAGCGGCACAGGGAATCCGCGCGACACGACGATTCCGACGATTCGGCGGCGAGCACCCGCGCCATCCCGACGGCCCGGCAGTCCGACGCCGACGCCGCCACGGAGAAGCTCAACACCCGCCCCGACGACGAGGCGACCCGCCGCGGGGGCAAGGGGCTCAGCGCGCAGGACCTGCTGCGCCGCGAGGGCCGGCTGTGACGGGTCGGGGTCAGCCCGTCAGATAGATCTTGCGCAGGGTCTCGGCGACCGTCCACACCGTCTCGGCGCCTGCGGCAAGGCGAACGACATCGCCCGGCCCGACGTGCAGGGCCGGGGTGGCGTCGCCGAACTCGATCGTCGCCGCGCCGGAGAGCACGATGAAGACTTCGTCGACCTCCACGTCGGTGCCGACGCCCGGCGTCATCTCCCACACACCGACCTCGACGCCCAGAAAGTCCGCAAGCGTTGCGCTGCCGGTACGTGGATCTCCCCGTACGGCCTGTTCTGCGGGGACGGGTTCGCGCGTCAGATCCAGGCCCGTCGCGTGAACCACGCTGTTCGGCGGTAACACGGTCAACGTCTCCTCCGACTCCGTGCGTCACGCAGGACTTCCCGTGCCGCGTTGCGCCCGTTGGCACCGGTGACGCCGCCGCCGGGATGTGTTCCAGCGCCGCAGAGGTACAGCCCGTCAATCGGTGTCCGGTACTTCGCCCAGCCGCGCACCGGGCGCATGAACAACAGCTGGTCCGGTGACATGTCACCGTGCAGCGCGTGCCCGCCGGTCAGCCCCATCACCCGCTCCATGTCCAGCGGGCTGAGCACCTGGCGGTGCTCGATCAGCCCGCTCAATCCCGGGAAGTAGGTTTCGAGCTGGGCGATGACCTCGTCGGCGCGGGTTTCCTTGATGTCGTCCCACGCCTGCTCGCGCAGGTGGAACGGTTGCGAGTTCACGTCGATCGTCGCGATGTGCTTGCCGGCGGGTGCCAGCGACGGGTCGTGCACCGTCGGAAAGACGATCTCCACGTGCGAGTCGCGGACCGCCAACCCGTACTGTGCCTGCGCCTGGTGCAGGTCCATCTCGGCGGTGAACGGGTTCACCTCCATGATGCCGCGATGGTACGGCTGCACTCCTCCCGCGGGATGTCCTGTCACGTAGGGTAATTGGGACAGCGCAAGGTTGATCTTGATACTGGTGCCCATGCAGCGGTAGCTCTCCACCTGCCGGACGAAATCGTCGGGCAGGTCGGAGCGCTCGACCAGCGTCAAGAACGTGTGCTTCGGGTCGGCGTTGGACAACACGCGAGTCGCACCGATCTCCTCGCCGGACGTCAGCCGCACGCCGGTCGCCCGGCCGCCTCTCGTCACGATGCCCTGGACCGCAGCGTCGCAACGGATCTCCGCCCCCGCTTCCCGCGCCGCGTCGGCCATCGTCTCGGTCAGCACGCCCATGCCGCCGCGCACGAAGCCCCACTGCCGGACCCCGCCGTCGCTCTCCTCGCTGGCGTGGTCGTGCAACAGCACGAACGCCGTGCCGGGGGTGGACGGGCCGGCCACGCTGTCGTTGATCGCGTGCCAGCCCAGCGCGGCCTTGACGTGTTCGCTGTCGAACCGCTCGGCCAGGATCCCGTGCGCGCTCGAGGTGAACAGCCGGGCCAACTGGTCCAACTGCTTGCGGGCGCGCAACCCGACAACCCCCAACTTGGCCAGCCCGCGCAGGTCGTCCAGGCTCTTCACGCGCGGGTCGGGTGCGGTCCAGTCGAACACCGGCAGCACCTGCTGGACCATCTCGGCGAGGTCCTCTTCGAACTTCGGCAGTGCCCGCGCGTCGTGCTCCGAAAAGTACTTGGTGTTGGCCACGTTCTCGGCCATGTCGTCACCGAGGTAGTAGCTCGCACCGTCGGGGTACAGGTTCAGCGTCGGGCCCGCGGGGTCGACGAAGATCCCGCGCCGCTCCAGCGCCATGTCCCGCCAGATCGCCTCGCGCAGCATCGACAGCACGTAAGCGCCGGTCGACGCGCGGTAGCCAGGGGCGAACTCCTCGGTGTTGCAGGCCCCGCCGACGAACGGGCGTCGCTCGAGCACCAGTGTCTTCAGCCCCGCCCGCGAGAGATAGAACGCGGCGACGAGTCCGTTGTGCCCGCCACCGACGATGATGGCGTCGTAGTGCGTACTCACCGGTGTCCTCGGCTCTTCGCGCAAGCGCTCATCGCGGCATCACGGCACCCTGGCAGGCCGGAGCGACATTCTGTGCATAGAACGCCAAGTATCCCGATTTCACGCTGGGTTCGCGACGGGACCACGACGCCCGCCTGGTCTGCATCACGTCGTCGGGCACGTCGAGGTCGAGTCGCCGGTTTTCCAAGTCGATCAGGATGCGATCACCGTCCTCGACCAGCCCGATCGGTCCGCCGTCCGCCGCTTCCGGCCCGACGTAGCCGATGGCGGGCCCGTGCGTCGCACCGGAGAACCGGCCGTCGGTGATCAGCGTGACGCTCTCCGACAGCCCCATGCCCACGACGGCCGATGTCGCGCCGAGCATTTCCCGCATACCGGGTCCGCCGCGTGGCCCCTCGTTCCGGATGATGATCGCCGTACCGGGGGTGACCTCGCCGCCGAGGATGCCCTCGATCGCGGACTCCTCGTCCTCGAACACCTTGGCCGTGCCCTCGAACGTCCACATCGACTTGGCCACCCCTGACGCCTTCACCACGGCACCGTCTGGCGCGAGGCTCCCGCGCAGGATGCGGATGGCACCCTCGGGAGCGATCGCGTCGTCGCGCGACTTCAGCAGCTCACGGTTGAGATTCTCTGCGGCAGCCGCGATCTCACCGGCGGTCTGTCCGGACACGGTGATCGTCGACTTGTCGATGAGGTCACCGAGTTCGGCGAGCACCGCCGGCACACCGCCGGCCGCGTGCAGTTCGGTGACACCCCACGGTCCCGACGGCGCCAGCTTGGCCAGTGTCGGGGTCTGCCTGCCGATCCGGTCGATGGTGTCGAAGTCCAGCTCGATGCCTGCCTCCTTCGCCATCGCGATGAAGTGCAGCACCAGGTTCGTCGACCCCGACACCGCGAGCGCCACCCGCAGCGCATTCTCGAATGCCGCCGCGGTCAGGATGTCGCGGGGGCGTACGTCGTCACGCAGCAGTTCGACGATCCGCATACCCGTGTACTTGGCGGCCCGGATCTGATTGTTGCACCCGGCGGGAAGGGTTCCGGTATGCGGCAACGACATTCCCAGCGCCTCGCAGTAGATGCCCGCGGTGTTGCCCGAGGTCAGGGTGTCGCCCGCGCCCGGACCGGGGAACAGTTCGTCCTCCCAGTGCTTGAGCGTGGCCTCGTCGAGTTCGCCGCGGACCACTTCGCCGACCCCGTCGTAGACCGTTTCCAGGAACAGTTTCTTGCCGCGGTAGACCCCGTACTGAGTGGGCCCGGCGTACAACAGGATCGACGGCAGGTTGAGCCGGGCGGCGGCCATCACCATGCCGGGCGTGGGCTTGTCGCCGCCGGTCAGCAGCACCAGCGCATCGACGCCATGGCCCTCGGCCATCAGCTCGATGGAGTCGGCCACCACGTCGCGGCTGGGCAGCACGTAGCGCATGCTGCGCGCAGCGAATGCCTCGCTGTCGGTGACGTGGAACGTGTTGAACTCGATCGGCGTGCCCCCGGCCATCCGGACACCGGATTTCACCGCGTCGACGAGCGTGCGCAGGTGCGCGTTCTCCGGGGAGAAGTCCTGATAGGTGTTGGCGATCATCACCAGCGGCTGTCCGAGCTCCTCGTCGGTGAAGCCGGCACCCTTGATCCAGGCCCGCTGCAGCGAGCGGTCGGTGCCCTCGAACTGATCTCTGCTACGCATCTGTCCTCACTCGTTCCTCTGAAAGGTGTTCTGCTGTACCGATTGCGGCGAGCACCACGGAGGCCACCTGTTGGACCTGCTCGGGTGTGATCACCAATGGGGGTCTGATCTTCAGCACGTCGGACCGGGGGCCGGTGGTGCCGATGAGCACGCCGTTGCGGCGCGCGTCGTCGAGCACGGCAGCCGCGACGCCGGTATTGCCGAGGTCGAGGCCGAGCAGCAGCCCGCGCCCACGCACGTCGTGGCCGCCGGCCGACAGTCGCGTGCGCAGCAGGTCCCCCATCGCAGCGGCGTGCTCGACGAGCCGCTCGTCGTAGATGACATCCAATACGGCCGAGGCCGCCGCGGCCGCGACGGGTCCACCCGCGTACGTGCTGAAGAACTCGGTCTGGGCACCCAGCGCCTCCACGTCGGCGCGGCGCGCGAGCACGGCGGCGACCGGGTGGCCATTGCCCATCGGCTTGCCGAGCGTCACGACGTCGGGGTGCAATCCTGCACCGACGAACGACCACAGGTGATCCCCGGACCGGCCGAAGCCGGCCTGGACCTCGTCGGCCACGACCATCGCGCCGGCCTGCCGGGCAGCTGCTGTGAGCGATCGATGACAATCCCTGCCCGGTACCAGGATTCCGTCGGAAGTGTATGTGGGGTCGACGAACAGTGCGGCTGGGCGGTGCCCTCGTGCGGCGAGCCGTTCGACAGCCGGGCCCACAGCATGTGCGGGGTGGAACCGCTCGACGTGGTTCGGGGTCCATCCGCCGCGCCACTGTTCGGGTGAGAGCGCGGTGGTCGCCGTGGTGACGCCGTGGTAGGCGAACTCGGTGACGAGAGCGCCGGTGTGGCCGGTCACGGCGGTCGCGATCCGCCAGGCGAGATCGGTCGCCTCGCTGCCGGAGTTCAGGAAGAGCACAGTGTCCAGGCCCGAATCCGCGGGCATGCTCGCGACCAGACGCTCCGCGAGTTCGATCGCGCGCGGGTGCAGGTAGCGCAGGTTGGTGCTCAGCTGACGCGCCTGGTCTGAGATCGCCGTCGCGACCCGGGAGTGCGCGTGTCCGACCACGGGGACGTTGTTGTATGCGTCGATGTAGCTACGGCCGTCGACATCGAACAGGGTTGCACCGGCTCCACATATCGGCTCGAGGGGCTCACCGTAGGTCAGCGGCGCCAGCACCGTCCCGAACACCGCGGCCCGGCGGGCCAGCAGGGCGGAGGACGATGGTCTGGGCCTCTGCGCTCCGAATGCGTCGGCGACATCCTCGGGGGAGGCAGCGTCCAGCTCACGGAGGACGTTCCACGCGCCCGCGTCCCGACTCTGCAGGTACTGGCTGATGTCCGGGCGGTGCGCGCTCCTGGCGGCCGACAGGATCAGCGCTATGGCGTTGCGCAGCATCACAGTATCGGCGAGCAACGCACGTTCGACCGGTTCGAGAGGCGCGACATCGGTATAGCCGTCCAGGAACAGCGCGAGGGTCGACAGCAGGTCGTGTCCCGTCCGCGTCCCTCCCACTGAGGCCAGTGCCGCGGCGATGTCGGCGACAAGCGCCGTGTGGGTGAGATCGCCGAAATCGATGATGCCGCAGACGTGGTCGTCGTTGTCGAGAAGGAGGTTGTCCAGTGTGAGGTCGGAGTGAACCGGTTGAGCACGCAGGCCCGGCCACAGCGGCGCGACGTTGCGCTCGAATCGCTCCAGCGTGGCACGAACGAGTGTGCGGCATTCCGTGTCGGTGATGGCGTCGGCCATCGGGCGAACCTCGCGGCGTGCCTCGACGTGCCAGATCAACCGTCGCTGCGCGGCCGGATGAAAGAAGCCCCGCAAGGCGAGCCCCAGCCGCGCGGCGATCGAACCGTACTCCTTCACCGCCCTGGGTGCCAGCGCCGGTGCGGGTCGCGACGCTTCGCCCGGCAGCTTCTCGTAGAGCCGCAGGTGCCGCCCCTTCGAGAGTCCGTGGAGTTGTCCGGTGACCGTGCGCAGCGGCACCGCCACCGGCAACCCTGGATCCGCCTGGTGCGCCCACACCGCCGCCCGGCCCTCAAGGTCCACGGCATCGGTGTCTGTTGCGGGATGCGAGATCTTCACAACCCGCTCAGTGCCGGAATCATCTGACAGCAAGGCAGTCTGGTCCCGCTCGCTGTCGAAATGCCTGCGTACGGTGCCACGGAAGCCGAACAGTGCAGCTGTGGCGACCACGATCGTGTCCTCAGAGAGTGGCGGTACGGGATCGGCGAGTAGATCGCGCGGCCCGGTCATCAGGTGGCCATCCGGTTCAGCCGGGACAACCGGTACGCGATGAGCGCGAAGATCCCGGACAATCCGAGCATGACGATGTTCATCGCCGAGCCTGTGCCCCAATCGCCCTCTTCCAGGATCACATCGCGGACTCGCTGACCGAGCATGTACGACGAAGGTCCGCCGAGGATGTCGGCGGCGACGAAGTCGGCGTACATCGGGATGTACACCAGGATCGCCGCGACGAGGATCCCGGGGGCCGCGAGCGGCAGCAGGATCCGCCAAAACTGGTGGAACAAGCCCGCGCCGAGATCGGTTGCGGCTTCCAGCGTTACCGGTTCTATGGCCTTCATCGCCGCGTATATCGGGATGGTCGTGTAGGTGATGTAGGACGTGACGAGCGCGATCACCACCGCGAACGGGCTGTACAGCAACCAGTCGACGGGCGGACCCGGCAGTATCGAGTTGATCAGCCCGTTGCGGCCGAGGATGACCTGCCAGGCGTAGACCCGAACGACGGGGGCGAGTTCGTCTGCGACCACGATGGCCAGCAGAAGGAACAGTTCGCGTCTGCCCGCCTTGAAGACCATGTAGTAGGCGAGGGGCAGCGCGATGAGCAGCATCACCGCCATCGCAGCGGTGACCATAGCGAAGGTGGTGAGGACGATCTTGACATTCAGCGGATCGGTGATGACATCCCGGTAGTGGCCGAGGGTGAGTCCACTGGTCTCGTTCGGCGGGAACTTCAGCATGCTCATCTGGACCAGCACCGCAAACGGCACCACGAACAGCACCACGAGCGCGGTGGTCGGGGCCGCGAGAACCGCCAGCGCACCGCGGGTTTCGGAGGTGACCCACTGCCGGGTCATGGCCTGGCCCCGGTGTGGGCAGCCCCGGTGATCATGGCGGTGGCGGCTTCGTCGGTGGTGCGTCGCCTGACCAGTTTCAGGCCGCCCCAGATCAGCAGCACCTGCACGGCCGAGATCAGCGCCGAGACCGCGTTGACGACCGCCGTGTGGTCGGGATCGCGCACCGACGAGTACACCCACACCGGGAAGGTCTGCTGGAAGCCCAGAGTGAAGGCGCTGATCTCGTAGTTGTTGAACGACCACGTGAACGCGAAGATGCCTGCGGCGGCCAGGGCAGGCGCGATGTGCGGGAACACCACGTGGCGCAGCACCTGAATCCGGTTGCAGCCCAGATCGATTGCGGCTTCCTCCTGGATCCGCTCGAAGCGGAAGAGCTGCGCACCGACGATCGCCGCGACCAACGGGAATGTGCACACCGCCTGTGTCGCGATCACGGTGGGCAGCCCGAGCGTGATGTCGGCCCTGGCATAGGCCATCAGCGCGGCGATGCCGATCACCAGCCAGGGCAGGATGAGCGGTGCGGCTACCAGGCCGGCCACGGCCCCTCGTCCCCTGAAGCGGAATCGGGTGATCCCGAACGCCGCGAGGGTGCCGAGCGCCAGGCACAGCGGTGCGACGACGATCGCGACGAGGGTCGAGTTCAGGAGAGCGGCGTGCAGCGATGGGTCGGTGAGGGCGAGACGGTACCAGTGCAGCGTCACTCCCTCGAACGGCAAGGCCAGCACGTTCGAGTCGTTGAACGAGAACAACACCAGGATCAACAAGGGCCCGAACAGGATTGCACCGACCGTGGTCAGGAAGACGCGCCATGTCGAGGAGCTCACGGGTGGGGACTGCGGCGTCTCATGAGGCCTTGACCTCCGCCCACGCCTGAACCCAGGCGGCGCGGTCCTTCGGCGGGGCGGCGGGGATGGCGTTGTCGAGGTCGAAGAGGTTGTCCAACGCGGCGTCCTTGCGGACCTGCGGCGTCACCGCGTCGATGATGCCCTCGTTGGACGTCATGTAATTCCAGTTGGTTGCCTCGTAGACCTGCGCGGGCAGGCTCGTGTACCAGTTCAGCAGAGCGTATGCGGCGTCGACGTTTTCGTCGGCGATGTCGGGGCTGATGCCGTAGCCGCAGGTCCACAGCATCTGACCTTCCTTGGCCACGGCGAACTCGACCGGGATACCCTCGCTCTGCAGGTCCTTGACGATGTTGGTGTAGCCGCTGGCGATGTCGATCTCGCCGGATTTGAACTGCGCCGAGACCTCGCCCTGGTCCTCCCAGAGCGTGCGGAACTGCGAGCGGTTTTCGGAGAGGAATGTCTTCACGCTCTCCAGTTGCGTGGCATCGATGTTCAGCGGGTCGGTGATACCGGTGACCAGCGCACCGATGTCGATGGCCGTCACGGCGTTGTCCTGCAGGGAGGCGCGGCCCTTGAACTGGGGGTCGAACAGGGCGTTCCAGGAGTCCGGTGGCGTGGCGATCTTCTCGGTGTTGTAGATCAGCCCAGCGGTGCCCGCATCGACCGGCACGACGTAGAACTTGCCGTCGACCGTGACGCCGGGCATCTCCTTCATCGCGGGCCAGATCTGATCCCAGTGCTCCAGACGCGCGGTATCCAGCGGCGCGTACACGCCCTTCTCGACGGCTTCCTGGGAAGCTTCGTCGACGCAGGTGTTGATGACGTCGGCCTGAAAACCCGCCTGGATCTTCGCAATAGCCTCTTCGTTGCTGCCGAACGACGCGGTCTCGAGCGTGATGTTCGGGTACATCTCGTGGAACGACTTCATGTACTCGGCGTCGAAGCCGTCCTCGTAGGAGTACAGCCGGACGGTTCCGGTGATCGAGTTGGGATCGCCCGGGTTGGTGCTGCCCGCGCCCGGAGGGGTGGACCCTCCGCCGCCGCAGCCGGCGAGCGCAAGCACCAGCGCTGACACGGCGAGCAACTCGCCCCTGGTGCGCATCACGTGTGCTCCTCACTTCGCCCGACCATGCACGCACGCTATTTCGCAGACCGCAGATTGTCAACAATCTACTATCGCCGTCCGACCGGGTGGAGCAGAAGAGATCAGGCGGATTCGTCGAGCAACGCAACCAGCAGTCGGCCGGCCTCCAGCGAGTGCTCCCTGGCCAGCCGCCCCGCGAGCTCCTCGTCGCCCGATTCGATCGCGTCGACGATCGGTTCGTGCTGGCGGGCCACCTGGTCAAGGGACGGCATGATCCGCTCGTCGAGTCGCAACAGACCACGGATGGTCGGCACGTAACGCAGGAAGACCTCGTGCACACGCGAATTGCCCGACAGCTCGCACAGTCCGTTGTGAAATGCCAGGTCGGCCCGGGCGACCGCGCTCGCATCGCCGGTCGCCGCCGCCTCGCTGATTCCGGTCACCAGCGTCCGCAGCGCCGCCAGCGCCTCCGGATCGTGTTCACGGCACACCAGCCGGACGGCGAGTTCTTCGATGGACGCGCGGACCTGGTAGATGTCACGGACGTCGTTGGCGGTCAGGCTCACGACGAAGGTCCCGCGATGCGGTTCCTCGGCGAGGAGTCCCTCGGCGCGCAGGATCTTGAAGGCCTCGCGCACCGGCCCCCGGCTGACGTTGAGTTGCTCAGCGATGCGGGCTTCTTTGAGGTGCTCGCCCTGACTGAATCCGCCAAGGACGATCTGCTCGCGGATCCGGTCAGCGGCGTCCTCACTCAGCGAACGAGGCACAGCAATGGGCTGCAGGATGGCGCGATCACTCATGCCGTGAGTATACGTAGTCGAATGTTGACAATCTTTCATCTGCAATATCTACTGCTGACGTGTCAGCAATCTGCCGGATCGAGGCCTGGGCATTGGGTCCCGAGGTCGAGCGGTTCCGGTACACATCGCGTTCCGACGAGGTCTTCACCACGACCACTCTGGTCCGCATCACCGACGCCGATGGCCTGACCGGCGTCGGGGCGTATGACTCCGACACGTTCGGGATGTGGGACCGTGGCCCCATCGAGACGCTGCGTCCGTTGCTACCCCGACTGTTGGGCATGGAGGCCGACGACCGGGACGGCGTGTACGCCCTCGTGTCCGAGGACAACACCTCCGCGTTCCCGCCCGCGGTGCGCTCGACGATCGATACTGCGCTGTGGGACTTGGCATCCCGGCGCCGAGGCCTGCCGCTGCGCGAGATGCTGGCCGGTGGGCCGACCCCGACGTCGCTGCCGGGCTATGCCTCGGTGCCACTGCTCGACGACGAGGCCGCGTACCGGACGGCCTTGGCCGGTTTCGCCGAATCCGGTTACACCGCAGCGAAACTGCATGCCTGGGGGATTCCCGAGCGCGACGCGAAACTGCTTCGGGCACTGCGCCCGGCGTTCCCCGCGCTTGTGCTGATGTTCGACGCCGAGGGTCGTTACGATCTCGACGGTGCGCGGATGGTCGCGGCTGCCTGCGCCGACGTCGGCGCACGGTGGTTCGAGGCACCGATCCCGGACTTCGACGTGCCCGGCTACCGCGTTCTGCGCGAAGAGTTTCCCTCCGTCCCGATACTCCCGGCCGGCGACGCGATATGGCAGCCGGATCTGCTGACCACGGTCCTGCTGCTCGAGCCGTTCAGCGCGGTCCGCTTCGACGTCTCCTTCGTCGGCGGCCCGACGCCGGCGGTGCGAATGATCCGCGCCGCCGAGAAGGCGGGGCTCGACGTCGAGCTGATCAGCTACGGCCACACGGTCATTCAGGCCGCCGACCTTCAGGTGGCTCTTGCGTTCGGCAGGACCACGTATTTCGAGCAGGCGGTGCCCGTCGAACCGTTCGAGCATGGCGTCCGCACGGTGCTGCGCACCGGAACCGACGGTCACGTCCACGCCCCCGCGGGTCCGGGTCTCGGTATCGACATCGACGAAGCCGCATTCGAGAGGATCGCCTTCGATAGGTTGGTCCTGAACAACATGAGGAGCTGAAACGCATGCACAAATCCATGTACGCCGTGGTGGATCCGGCGACCGGTGACGTGGTGAAGGAGTATCCGACCGCGACCGACGAGCAGATCGAGGCGGCGCTGTCGGCTGCGGCCGGGGCGTACCGGACGTGGTCGAAGTCGACGACGGTGGCGCAGCGGGCCGAGCTGATCCGCAAGGTCGCGGCGTTACACGACGAACGAAAGGACGAACTCGCCAAGATCATCCAGCGCGAGATGGGCAAGCCGCTGGATCAGTCCGTCGGCGAGGTCGAGTTCAGTGCCGCGATCTACGAGTTCTACGCCGACAACGCCGAGAAGTTCCTCGCCGACGAGCCGATCGAACTGCTCGAGGGAGAAGGCAGCGCGCTGATCCGCCGCAGCCCCGTCGGTGTGTTGCTCGGCATCATGCCGTGGAACTACCCGTACTACCAGGTGGCCCGGTTCGCCGGTCCGAACCTGGTGCTGGGCAACACCATCGTGCTCAAACACGCACCGCAGTGCCCGGAATCGGCGGCGGCGCTGCAACAGATCTTCGACGACGCCGGCTACCCCGCGGGTGCCTACGTGAACGTGTACGCGACCAACGAACAGATCGCCGAGGCCATCGCCGACCCGCGCGTGCAGGGGGTGTCACTCACCGGCTCCGAGCGGGCGGGCGCAGCGGTCGCCGAGATCGCCGGACGCAACTTGAAGAAGGTGGTCCTCGAGCTCGGCGGGTCGGATCCGTTCATCCTGTTGTCATCTGATGACCTGGATGCGACCGTCAGCGCGGCGGTCGACGGACGCTTCGAGAACACCGGCCAGGCGTGCAACGCCGCCAAACGCTTCATCGTGGCCGACGGTGTGTACGACGAGTTCCTGGAAAAGTTCACCGCCAAGGTCAAGGAGAAGGCCGCAGGGCTGGCACCTTTGTCGTCGGCGGCCGCGGCCGAGCGGCTGGCCGAGCAAGTCGACAGGGCCGTGGCCGACGGTGCGACGCTGGTGTCCGAGGGCGAGCGCAAGGGCGCGTTTTTTCCGCCCGGCGTGCTGACCGGCGTCTCACCGGATTCGGCGTCCTACAGAGAGGAACTGTTCGGCCCGGTCGCGACGGTCTTCAAGGTGGGCTCCGAGGACGAGGCCGTCGAACTCGCCAATGACACCCCGTTCGGTCTGGGTTCCTACGTGTTCACCACCGATCCCGAACAGGCCAATCGGGTCGCCGACAAGATCGATGCGGGCATGGTGTTCGTGAACGCCGTGGGCGCCGAGGGTGCCGAACTGCCGTTCGGCGGCGTCAAGCGTTCCGGTTTCGGGCGTGAACTCGGGCGCTTCGGCATCGACGAGTTCGTGAACAAGAAACTCATTCGCATCGCCTGAGTTCAGGCGGCGACCGCGACGATGGCATCGATCAGTGCGGTGACATCGTCGTCGGTCATCGCCGCGTTGGCCTGCAGGCGCAGCCGTGCGGTCCCCTCGGGGACCACCGGATAGCCGAAGCCGGTGACGATCACACCGTGCTCGTCACGCAGCTTCCGGCTCAGCAGGCCGGCGCGGGCGGTGTCCCCGACGATGATCGGCACGATCGCGGTGGCGCCGGGCAGGGGATCGAGACCGGCCGCGCGCAGACCGTCCCGCAGCCGCGACGCCAGGTGGTGCAGACGGGCGACCCGCTGCGGTTCGGTCCGCAGAATCCGGACCGCCTCGCGCGCGCCGCACGCGGTCGGCACCGGCAGCGCATTGGAGAACAGCGACGGCCGGGCCACCTGCGAGAGCAGCTCGACCACCGCGGCAGGCGCGGCGACGTAGCCGCCCGCTGCGCCCCCGAGGGCCTTGCCCAACGTTCCTGTCAGGACATCGATCTCGCCCATCACACCCTGATCCGATGGTGTCCCCCGCCCGTCGGGGCCCATCACCCCCACGCCGTGAGAGTCGTCGACAAGCAGTACGGCGTCATGGCGGCGGCACAATTCGACCAGGTCGGGCAGCGGAGCCACATCTCCCTCCATGCTGAAAACGCCGTCGGTGACCACGATCCGGCGGCCCCACTGCCCCAGACCCGACAGTGCTTCGTCGAGCGCGACCAGGTCGACGTGTGGATAGACCACCTTGCGTCCGGCGCGCGAGACCCGGACCGCGTCGATGATCGACGCGTGATTGAGCGCGTCGGAAAGCACGACGGTGTTCTCGTCGGCCAGCGTCGAGATCGCGGCGGCGTTGGCGTCCCAGCAGGATACGAAGGTCAGCGATGCCTCCGTACCCACGAGATTCGCCACATCGCGCTCGAGCTCGAGGTGCGGGGTGAACGTCCCGCAGATGAACCGCACCGACGCGGTGCCCGCCCCGTAGCGCTGGACACCGTCGACCGTCGCAGCGATCACCCGCGGGTCGGCGGCCAGGCCCAGGTAGTCGTTCGAACACGCGACGAGCACGTCCGCCCCGCCGATCCGGCCTCGGGGGCCTTGGGGTGCTTCCAACGTCGGCGGCGCTTTGAGTGTGCCCTTGGCTGCCATGTCGGCCAGTGCCGCCGCACTCGCCGTACGAAGGCCCTCGTTCACAGTGCCTCCTCGAGCGCGGCCACGACGCGACCGAGCGCCTCGGCGTACGCGTCGGGAGGCATCGCCAACGACGGCTGGATGTTCAGGCTCGTGGTGCTGGACACCACGAGCACGCCCCGGCGGATACATCCTTCGGCAACCGATTCCTGCAGTGCCGCAGCGCGTTCCTTGGTCGCCCTGTCGAGCACCAGCTCGATGGCCACGAACCCGCCCTGTACCCGGACATCGCCGACCTCGGCAAAACGATCGACGAGCGGGCGCAGTACCGACTCCGCAACATCGTGCAACGCGCGCACGTTGCCGAGCACATCCTCACGTTCCATCAGATCGAGGTAGGCCATGGACGCCGCACACGCCGCCGGCAGCCACGACCATGTGCTTCCGGTGGACAGGTCGTTGAACCCGGCCAGGGCGCGCTCGTTGCCGAGGAGTGCACCGATCGGCATCACCCCGCCACCCATCGCCTTGCCAAGGCACATCAAGTCCGGCTCCAGACCCCACAGGTCGGACGCGAACATCTCTCCGGTCCTTCCGAATCCGGTCTTCACCTCGTCGATACACAGCAGCCAGCCGTGTTCCCGGCACAACGCGGTAAGTGCCGGCCAGAACGTGTCGGGCGGAAGCACCACACCACCGGAACCGAGGATGGGTTCGATCAGCACGCCGGCCACCTCGCTTGGGTCGACGAGGTGGAACAGCAGGTGATCGCTCAGGAAATCGACGGTCGGATCGCCGGTTCCGCCGGCCCGGGGTTCGGTGAACGGGCTGCGGTACGGGTTCGGGTAGGGAACGTGCACGTAGCCGCTCGCCAATCCCCGGAGACCGCGGCCGATCTCGTGTTGCTCGGCCCCCAGCGAGGCGGTCGTCGTCGTCTCGCCGTGGTACCCGCCGAGGAAGCCGATGATCACCGGCCGGCCCGTCGCGCGGCGCATCACCCGCACCGCCGTCTCCACCGACTCGGTGCCGTTGAGCGAGATGTCCACCCTGGTGAGCCCGGCCGGTGCGAGGTCGAGGAGCCGCTGCGCCAGTGGCAGCATCAGCTCGTGGAACACCGCGTGGCTGTCCTCGTTGCCGAAGCTGCGCAGCGCTTCGGCGGCCGGACGCACCAACTCCTCGCGGCCGGCGCCGACGGGCACGGACGCCGATGCGCTTACCAGATCGACGAACACATTGCCGTCGACGTCGGTGACCGTCCAGCCCGACTTGGACCGTGCGACAAAGGGATACCCGTCGTCGTTGGTACCGGGATAGAACACCTTGCTCTGGGCCGCCAACAGTTCGGCACTACGCGGACCGGGCACGGCGGTGGGCTCGGGCGGAAGCAGGCTCATAGGGTCACGACTCCAATTTGTTGATGCGGGCGAGACGGAAGGCGATGGCGGCGACGACACCGGAAGCGAGGAGCAGCAGGTTGCTCAGCGCCGCGCCCTGGGCGAGGTCACCCTGCTTGAGGATCAGGTCGTTGACCGCCTGCCCGAGCATGTAGCCGCTGGTGCCACCCACCAGCGTCGGAGTGGCGAAGTCGGTGAACAGCGGGATGTACACCAGTAGGACGGCGACGAAGATTCCCGGCGCGGCCAACGGAAGGAGGATGCGTCGAAGCATGCACCACCACCCCGCGCCGAGATCGGCGGCGGCTTCGAACAGCTTCCGATCGATGGCCTTCATCGCCGCGTACAGCGGGATGACGGTGTAGGTGATCCAGCCGGTCGACAGCACCACGACGACCGTGACCTCGTTGAACAGCAGCGCGTCGATCGGCTGGTCGATGACGCCGATGGTTTCCAGGAACCTGTTGATGATGCCGTTGCGTCCCAGTAGCATTCGCCAGGCATAGACCCGCACCACCGGGTTCAGCTCGTCGAGTACGACGAGCCCGAGCAGCAGTGGCACCTCGAAGCGCCCGGCCTTGAACGCCATCACCGCCGCCAATGGCACGCCGATGACCAGCTGCACGACCATCGCCGCGGTGGCGATGACGACGGTGGTGAGCGCCACCTTCCGGTAGAGCGGATCGGTCAGGATGCTCGCGTAGGCGTCCAGTGACCAGACGCTCTGCCCACGGCCGACCTCCATGCCGAGGCTGATCAGGAACAGGATCAGCATCGGCACGAGCACCAGCAGGACGAGCACCAGCATCGGCACGGTCAGATACGCCGCGGGCAGCCAACCACCGCGACGCCGACTGGGTTTCGCCGGATCAGCCGCCGCCGAAGCCGATGGCTTTCGCACTTGAAGCGATGACGTCATCGGAGTCCGCCTGCCACGAGATCGGTCAGACTCTCCTGGGAACCGCGCCTGCGGCTGGCTTCCCGTAATGCGATCCACATGAGGTAGACGATCGCGATCTGGACGGCCGACACCGCGGTCGAGACGGCGTTGACGATCGGCAGGTTGTCGGAGCGCCGCAGCACCGCGTACACCCATACCGGGAACGTCTGTTCGTAGCCGCCGGTGAAGAAGCTGATCTCGAAGTTGTTGAACGACCACGCGAACGAGAAGATCAGCCCGGCACCGAGAGTGGGTGCCAGCTGCGGCAGCACCACCTTGGTCATGAGTTGCCACTGGGATGCGCCGAGATCGACGGCGGCCTCCTCCTGGTTGCGCTCGAACCGAATCAGGCGGGCCGAGACGAGCGCGGTCACCAACGGGAACGTCACCGCGACGTGCATGACGCCGACCGTGAGGAGCGACAGGTCGATGTCCAGCGAGGCGAACAGCAACAACCCGCTGACACCCATGACGAGCCACGGGATCACCAGCGGGGCGCCGACCAGACCCGACCAGAACGCGCGGGTACGGAACCGGAACCGCGTGATGCCCCACGCCGTTGCCGTGCCGAGCGCGACGCACAGTGGGGCGATCAGCGCAGCCAGCAGTACCGAGTTGCGCAGGGAATCAAGCATATCGGGATCGGAGAACGCCGCGCGATACCACTGCAGGGTGAACCCCTCCCAGGGCAGCGCGATGATCGACGAGTCGTTGAACGAGAAGACGGCGAGCAGCACGATGGGTCCGACAAGGATGATCAGCACCACCGCAACGAGCGCGGTGGCCAGCACCGCACTCACTCGACTGCGTGTCAACCTCCTGCCTCGATCTCCTGCCATGCGCTGCGCCACACCTCGGCGTTCTTGGGCTCGACCTGTGGAATGGTGCCCTTGACAGCAGCCGGGTCTGCGGTCTCGCGGTACTCCTCCGAAACCTCGCTCAGGGCAGTCGGGTTGGTGATCACGTAGCCGAGGTCACCGGTGATCGCCTGGGCCGGCTTGGAGATGTAGTAGTCGATCAGCGAGTAGGCGGCATCGACGTTCTCGGCGTCGGCACTGATCCCGAGTCCACACACCCACGACAGCGTGCCTTCCTTGGGCGCCACCCAGGTCACCGCGCCGCCACCCTCGTTGATCTGCTGCGCCGTGCCGCGTCCTCCATCGGCGAGCACGACCTCACCGGACTTGAAGAGATTGGCCATATCCGAATCGGATCCGGCAATCGTGCGGAACTGGCCCTTGGCCGCGAGAATCTTGTCCTTCATCTGCTCGACCTGGGTATCGGTCATCGAGATCGGGTCGGTGATCCCAGAGGCCAAAGCGGCGTCGGAGAGCGCGGTGAGCCAGCCGCCGTCGAGCGCCACCTTGCCCGCGTTGGCCGGATCGAACAACGCGGTGTAGCTGTCCACGCCGTCGGGGAAAGCCTCTGTGGTGTAGATGATTCCGTGCGGGCCCGACGAGACGGGCACCATCACGACATTGCCGTCGACGGTGACGCCGTCGGCGTCGCGGAAGGTGGGCGAGAGGTCGTTCCAGTTGCTCAGCTTGGACGTGTCGATCGGAGCGAGCAGGTCGTCGGCGAGCAGTGGTGCGGCCTCGTCGAGGCAGACCTCGATCACATCGGTCGAGAAACCCGAGGTGATCTTGGCCGCCGCCTCGTCGAGGCTCTCGAACGTCGCCGTACGCACGTCTAGACCGGGGTGCTCGGCCTTGAAGGGGTCGAGCAACTCGGGGTCGATCGTGTCCTCGTAGGTGAAGGTGCGCAATTCACCTGTGCTCGCGGTGTTCTCGTCGCCACTTCCACCTCCGCCACATCCGGCGAGCAGCAGTGCTGCCGCGCACACGGACGCAACCCGGCTGTGTTTGTGAAGCTGGCTCATCTTTCCTCCAAGGCGGTTCCGTTGAGTAGGGCTTCGCTGCCCGGTCCCAGGTGTCTGTACAGATGGTCGTAGACAGATCTCAGGTCGGCCTCCCCTGGTTCATGGGCGTCCGAGGCGACAAGATCGACCAATCCCTCGTCGATCAGCCGGTGCGCCTCGGCGGCGACGGCAGGCCCGTCGAATCCCAGCAGGGCGCCGGAATCAACCTGCAGCAGCGCACCGTTGGCCTTCAACGCGTCGGCGAAATCACGGTCACCGGGGAACAGGAACGCGCGGCGCTCGGGGTGGGCGACCACCGGACGCAGGCCGGCGGCGGTCACCCGTCTCACGTACTCGAGGATCCCGGGGTCGTGCTCCATCGGGATGTCGTCGGGCCCGTCGACCAGCACGACGTCGGTGCCGGGAAGCCGCCAGTGCGCAGGATCGGCGCGGAACTCCTCGGTCTCCGGCCTCGGCGCCAACTCGTAGGCCATCCGCAGTTGCGGACATTCCGGCACCTTGTCACCGAGTTCCAGCAGCCTGTCGAATGCGCGGCTCAGCGCGTCACGCCGTTGCGCCGACCACGGGAAGCGTTCGTCGACATGCGAAGTCACGAACAGCGTCCGAGTGCCACCTGCCGCGGAATCCTCGAGCATCCGCACGCTGGCGTCCTCTGTCTGCGGACCGTCATCGACGCCTGCCAGCAGGTGCGCATGACAGTCCACCCAACCGTTCGACCCCGCAGCCCGCTCCGTCACTGCGCCGCCGCCGGAGGTCCGATGACGTGCGTGCAGTTCGCCGCCCACGACAGCCGCACCCGTGATCCGCGGCCGATCGCGCGCAGGTCGGTGTCGTTGCTCAGTTCGTGGACGACGAGTTGCTCGCCCGTCGGCAACTCGACGGTGACGTGGGTGGTGGACCCGCAGTACACGATCTCGGAGACCACCCCTCGCACCGCGCTGTGGTCGTCGCGCACCTCGGCGTCCTCGGTGGGATGCAGATAGATCCGTTCGGGGCGCACCGTGACCTGCACTGGTCCGGCACCGCTCGACACTACCGGGGCGACCATGCGATCACCGTTACCGAGCACGCTGACGTGATGATCGCCCACCCGCTTGGGGTCATGCAGCACAAGGAGGTTCGACGTACCGATGAACCCGGCGACAAAGACGGTCGCCGGGCGCTCATAGAGGGTGCGCGGGTCGGCGAGCTGCTCGATGCGGCCCTGGTTCATCACCGCGATGCGGTCCGACAGTGTGAGCGCCTCCTCCTGGTCGTGGGTGACGTAGAGGAACGTGGTGCCCGTACTGCGATGCAGCCGGCCCAACTCCAGTTGCATCTCCCGGCGCAACTGCAGATCGAGCGCGCCGAGCGGCTCGTCGAGTAGCAGCGCCTTGGGACGGTTGACCAATGCGCGCGCCAGTGCCACCCGCTGGCGCTGACCACCGGACAGCTGGGTCGGCCGCCGGTCCGCGAGCGCGGTGAGTCGCATCGACGCCAGTGCCTCGGCGACCCGCTCAGTGCACTCACGGCGGGCCATGCCCTTCACCTTGAGACCGAAGGCGACGTTGTCGCCCACGGTCATGTGAGGGAACAGCGCATAATCCTGGAACACCAGGTTGACCGGTCTGCGTGCGGGCCGTGTCGCCGTGATGTCCTCGTCGCCCAACAGGACTCGGCCCGAGGTCGGGATCTCGAAGCCGGCGACCATTCGCAGAGTCGTGGTCTTCCCGCAGCCGCTGGGGCCCAGCAGCGAGAAGAACTCGCCGGCCGCTACCTGGAAGTCGACATGCTCGACGACGTGCAAACCGCCGTCGTAGGACTTGCTGACGTCCTCGAACGTGATGGAGCTACCGCTGCGGGCGAGGGTGCTCGTTGCGGGCAGGGTGGCTAGATCACTCACGCGGACTCCTGAATGTTCAGTTGTGGCCCCACAGCTCGGTGATGACGTCGTAGACGTAGGTGTTGGGGTGCACGCCGGTGAACCGTTCGGCCAGTGGTCCGGCAGCAGTCACCGGCACCATCGTGCCGGTGTGCTCCGGGGTGGTCCAGTCCACCTTGAACTCCCGATCGGTGCCCTTGATCGGGAACGGGCCACTGCGCTTGGGCACCCCACCGCCGGGCAACGGCATGTTCTCGGGGATCTCGGCCCAGTACGGCACGGGGTCGTCGGCGATCTGGTCGCTGTTGGGTTCGGGTTCGCCGTCATCGAGCACGTTCTCGATCGTCATGCCACCGGTCTCGTGATCGGCGGTCACGATCAGCAACACCTCGGGATGGTCCTTCTGATACTCGGTGATCACCTTCACCATGTTGTTCACCGACTCCCCGGCCAGCATCATGTTCTGTGCGTCGTGCTCGTGGCCGTCGGAATCCAGGTCATCGCTCTCGATGACCAGGAAGAAGCCTTTGTCGTTGGCGCCGAGGATGTCGAGCGCCTTGGACACCAGCTTTTCCGGGGCGACGTAGTAGGGATCGGTGTTGTAGTCGTATCCCTCGATCTCGGTGGAGCGCCGCTTGGCGCTGTCCTGCACCAGCGCAAGGGCTTTCGGCCCGGTCAACGCATCGAATGTGGTCTGGTCGTAGGCGTATTGGTAGCCGTCGGACTCGGCGCGCGCGACCAGGTTCTCGGCGCCCTCGCTGGCGTCGTCCTCACCGACGTCGGGGATCTTGCCCGGCTCCCCTTCGGGATACCAGTACTTCTCCCCGCCACCGAAGAGCACGTCGACCCCACGGTCCAGGTAGCCCGTCGCGATGTCGACCTTCAGGTCCCGATCCGGCACCGGCGCACCGAACGCCGCCAACGTCGCATTCGTCACGTCATGATCGTTGACCAGACCGGTCGCCATCCCCCGGTCCTTCGCGATGTCCATCAACGTGGGCACCGACTCGCCGTCGGGGCCCAACCCCGTCGTGCCGTTGGGCACCTTCTGACCGATCGCCCACGCGGTGGCACCGGCCGCCGAATCCGTCACGGCGTACTCCGGATCGCCCGGGATGGTGTCCAGAAATCCCGAGTACGGCAACGCATCCATCGGCTGACGCTCATCAAGCCCATATAGGTAGTACTGAATCGCCGTCCGCTGCTGAGGTCCCATCCCGTCCCCACTCAGGATGATCACGCTCGGATTCTCGGGCAGGCTGCTGTCGGAGGAACTACTACAGGCGCTCATCGTCGCCGCACCGAGTATGAGTGCGGCCGCGACGGCGGAAGCTCGCTGAATCGAAGGCACGTCGGAACGCTACCCAGCGCCGATAGTCATGTCAACGATAAATTGTTGACAATCTACGTTGATCTGATGAAGAACCGGGAAACCGAACATGTCGTGTGCGGCCCGCCCGGGACAGCTAACCGCCAGGTTCGGCCGCGCTCTCGACGTCGTCAGGTTCGGCCCGCACCACGGGCCCGCCCTCGGCCTCCATCGCAGCCTCCTCGGCGGCGGGATCCTCGGCGAGCAGGACACGCATCGCGCTGTTGACGAACGCCAGCGCCGGGACGGCCAGCAGAGCGCCCACGATGCCGGCCAACACGCCGCCGCCGGCGATCGCCAGCACGATCGCCAGCGGGTGGATGGCCACTGCGCGGCCCATCACCAGTGGCTGCAGCACGTGGCCCTCCAGCTGCTGCACCGCGATGATCAGACCGAGCGTGATCAGCGCGTAGATCCAGCCCTTGGCGATGAGCGCGACGATGACCGCCAGGAAGCCGGTCACGACCGCGCCGACCAGCGGGATGAACGCGCCGAGGAACACCAGCGACGCCAGCGGTAACGCCAGCGGCACGCCCATGACGGCCAGTCCCACGCCGATGCCGGTGGCGTCGACGAGAGCGACGAGGAACGTGGCGCGGATGTAGCCGATCAACGACCGGAAACCCGCGCGGCCGGCGTCGCGGACCCGATCCCGCACGTGCACCGGGAACATCTTGGTGACGAACGCGAAGATGTTTCGCCCGCCGTGCAGCAGGAAGATCAGCGTGAACAACACCAACAGGGCGCCGGTGACGATCTCGGTGACGGTGCCGGCCGTGGACAGCGCTCCGCTGGTCAGCTTCTCCTGGTTGCTGCGCAGCGCCTCGATGGCCGCGTCGCGGAGCTGATTGATCTGCTGTGGACTGACGTCCAGCGGACCGTCGGTGAGCCACGTGCCGACCCCTTCGATGCTCGTCGTCACCTGCCCCACCAACGCGGGCGCACCCTCGACGAACTGCGTGATCACGAACGCGAGCAAGCCACCGAAAAGCGCGAACCCGGACAGCAACACCAACGCCACGGCCCCGCCCCTCGGTGCGCCGCGGCGGTCCAGGAAGTCCACCACCGGCAGCAACAGCGCGGCCAGGATCGTTGCCAGCGCGACGGGTACGACAATGATCTCGAGCCGAAGGATGAGCCACAGAAGCGTGACGATCGCCCCCAGGATCAGCAGCAGGCGCCACGACCAGGCCGCCGCCTTCCTGACCAAAGGGCTCACCGAGTCGTCGGCGAAAGTGTCGAAGGACGGGCCAGCTGACATCCCGGTAGCGTAACGGCCTGCCCTGTTCGTGCCCGGGATCTGCGGTTTCCGCCCCTTTGCGGCTTACCCTGTATCGCGTGTCCCACGACGCACCCGCGAGCGACGCGCCGGCCGGCCCCGCCGGCCCCGACCGGAGCCGCGGCAAGTACTGGTGGCTGCGCTGGGCGCTCATCGCGCTCGCCGTCATCGTGCTGACCGTCGAGCTGGCCCTGGTGCGCGACCAGCTAGCCAAGGCGTGGAAGAGCCTGGTGTCGGCCGACTGGTTGTGGGTGCTGGCGGCCGCCGCCGCGGCGATGGCGTCGATGCACAGCTTCGCCCAGATCCAACGCACGCTGTTGCGGTCGGCCGGGGTGCGGGTGCATCAGTGGCGCTCGGAGGCGGCGTTCTACGCGGGCAACGCGTTGTCCACCACGCTGCCCGGTGGTCCGGTGTTGTCGGCGACGTTCATCTTCCGGCAGCAGCGGCTCTGGGGCGCGTCGCCGCTGGTGGCGTCGTGGCAGCTGGTGATGTCGGGGGCATTGCAGGTCATCGGCCTCGCACTGCTCGGCCTCGGCGGGGCGTTCCTGCTCGGCGCCAGGGAGAACCCACTGTCGCTGATCTTCTCGCTCGGCGGTTTCGTGGCGTTGATCCTGCTGGCCCAAGCGGTGGCGACCCGCCCGGAACTGCTCGACGGTATCGGTGCCCGGGTGCTGAGATGGATCAACTCGGTGCGCGGCAAGCCCACCCGCGCCGGGCTGGCCAAGTGGCGCGAGATCCTGACCCAGCTGGAGTCGGTGCAGCTCAGCCGCCGCGACCTCGGGGAGGCGTTCAGCTGGTCGCTGTTCAACTGGATCGCCGACGTCGCATGTCTGCTGTTCGCCTGCTTCGCCACCGGCGGGCATCCGTCGCTCGCCGGTGTGACGGTCGCCTACGCCGCCGCCCGCGCGGTCGGGTCGATCCCGCTGATGCCCGGCGGGCTGTTGGTGGTCGAGGCTGTTCTGGTGCCCGGCCTGGTGTCGAGCGGGATGTCGCTGGCGTCGGCGATCTCGGCGATGCTGATCTACCGGCTGATCAGCTGGATCTTCATCTCCGCGATCGGCTGGGTGGTGTTCTTCTTCATGTTCCGCACGGCACACGACGTCGAACCCGACCCTGCCGCGGCGTCGACGGCCACCCCCGCCGAGGATGTGGCCCCGCAGCTGTTCAGCCCGGACCCGGACGCCTTCCACCCGCCGGACCAGAAATCCGGTGCGCCACCGGAGGACCCGGATCGCTAGCCTTCATCAGGTGAGCACGGAGCCGACCATCGACCGCCCCTCCACCGGACTCGCGTTGAAGTCCCTCGCCGCCGACGTCGTGTGCGTCGTCGTGTTCTGCGCGATCGGGCGGCGCAGTCACGCCGAGGGCTTGACCGTCAGCGGCATCGCCGAGACCGCCTGGCCGTTCCTCTCCGGCACCGCGGCGGGCTGGCTGCTGGTCCGTGCCTGGCGGCGGCCGACGTCGTTGATCCCGACCGGGCTGGTGGTGTGGGCGGCCACGGTGGTCGTGGCGATGCTGCTGCGCAAGGCGACCGGGCAGGGCACCGCGATGAGCTTCATCGTCGTCGCGTCGTTGACCACCGCGGTGCTGCTGCTCGGCTGGCGGGCCGTGGTGCAGGTGGCCCGGCGACGGGCAGCTCACCGATCAGGAATCTGAATCCTGTTGCGGTGCAGGCTCGTTCGAAATCGTGAAGGTGGCACGCAAGCCGCCCAGCGGACCGTCGGACAGCGTGATCGTGCCGCCGTGCAACGCGGCCTGCTGAGCGACGAGCGCCAACCCCAGCCCCGAACCGCCCGGCGCGGCGTTGCTGCCCCGGGAGAAGCGGCCCAGCACCGCCTCGTGTTCGTCGGCGGGCAGACCGCGGCCGTTGTCGTCGACGACGATCGTCACCGCGCCGCCGTCGCGGCGCGCGGCGAGCACGATGCGGGTGGCTTCACCGTGGGTGGCGGCGTTGCGCACCAGGTTGTCCACCGCCAGCCGCAGCCCGCCGGGCCACCCCAGCACGGTGCCGAGATCGTCGGCTGCCTCGATGTCGATCTGCACGTCACGCCTGACCCGCATGTTCTCCCGCGCGACCCGCTCCAGCATGTCGGTCACGTCGATCACCTCGCGGTCCTCGGCCTGGGCCAGCTGGCCCGAGGCGAGCTGGCCCAGCGCGGTGATGATGCCCTCGACCCGGCGCTGCGCGCGCGACAGGTCGGCGACCACTTCCTCGCGTTCGTCGTCGGGCAGGTTGTGTATCCGCAGGGTGTCGAGGTCGGCGCGCATGGCGGTCAGCGGGGTGCGCAACTCGTGGGCGGCGTTGGCGGCGAAGTCCTGGGCGGCCTGCAGAGAGTTCGTGGTGGCGCGCTGGGCAGCGGCGAGGCGGTCCAGCATCGCGCTCATCGCCTCGGAGAGGTCCTCGGCTTCGCGCACCCCGCGCACCGCCGGCATCTGCTCGGTCTCATGGTCCAGTCGCTTGGTGTGTTCGGTGAGCTTGCGCAACGGTCTGATCGCCGGGCCGGCCAGCAGCCAGCCCAGCACACCGGCGATGAGCACGGTGACCACGCCGACACCGACGTAGAACGGGATTCTGGCCCGGCTCAACAGGATGCTGTCGGCACGGATGCCGATCGACATCAGCACCCCGCCGCCCTGCTCGACCGGGATGGTCCGCACGCGGTACTCGACGCCGTTGACCATGACCGTGTCGGTGCCAGGGGGGAGCGGGGGTAACTGGAATCCCCGCTGGAAGACGACGTCCCCCGAGGACCGCGACCGCCCGGTCTGCAGCACGCCGCGGCGCGGATCCGAGAGCTGATCGGGGAACATGCTGGCGTCGACGATCGCGTCGAGGCGCCGATCCAGTTGCGCCTCATCGTTGTTCGCCAACACAAGCGACGTGAGGATGGTGAACGCGGCGACCACCGCCGCCGCGGCGGCAGCCGCCGCGATGGCCACCCTGGTACGCAGGGAAGCCGATCGCAGGAACCGGGGAAGGCGGGGCAGGGTCAGCACACTTCCCGGGTCAGAGCTCTGCCCGCAGCACGTAACCGATACCGCGCACCGTGTGGATGACCCGCGGTAGGCCCTCCCTCTCCAGTTTGCGACGCAGATAGGAGACGAAGACGTCGGCCACGTTGGTGTCGACGTCGAAGTCGTATCCCCAGACCAGCTCGAGCAGACGCTGCCTGCTCAGCACCACCCCGGCGTTCTCGGCGAGCGCGGCCAGCAGATCGAACTCCCGCTTGGTCAGCTCCACCCGCTCACCGGCGACGAAGACGAGCCGGCGCGCGGTGTCGATGGTGAGCGAACCCACCGTCATGGTGTCCGACGTGGGGTCCGAATGGTGCGCGCGGCGCAGCAACGCGTGCAGACGCGCGACCAGCTCCCCGAGATCGAACGGCTTCGTCAGGTAGTCGTCGGCACCCGCCTCGAGCCCGGCGATCCGGTCGTTGACGGTGTCGCGGGCCGACAGCACACAAATCGGGATGTCGTTGCCCAGCGCCCGCAGCGCGGTGACCACCGCCACCCCGTCCAGCTCGGGCATCTGCACGTCGAGCACCAGCGCGTCGTGCGACTCGCTGGACAGCAGCCGCAGCGCTTCCTTACCCGTCGCGGCGACCCTGACGTCGAAGCCCGAATGCCGAAGACCCCGGGCGACCGAGGTCCTGACATCCGGGTCGTCGTCGACCATCAACACCGTGCGACCCGCACCGTCCTGAGCGGACAGCTCCCCCCCGCGAGCGGACGGAGCATCCACTCTGTCTCGCACCGGCGTTACGGGAAGTTCGGGCCGTCGGGGTCTTCAGGGGTGAACCCGCAGCGATGCTTGATGTCCGCCAGCGGCTGACGGATCCCCCGCAGCTCGGCGTTCACCTGCGGGTGCATCTCCAGGTAGTTGGCGACCTCGGTCCGGATCTGCTCGTGCGGCATGCCGTGCAGCCCGGTCAGGAACGTGTTCACGTCGGGGTGGGTGAAGAGGTAGGCCGACGACGCCGCCGAGACACCGGAGGCGACCCCGGAGAAGTCGGCCGCCGTGCAGTTCGGCGGCGGAGGGGCGGGTTGTGCCGAGGCCGAGGGCAGGGCACCGACCAGCATTCCGCCGGAGACCGCGCCCGCGCCGAGCGCACCCACGACCAAGCGGCGCACAGCTGTGGCCGAGAACAACATGAAGGCTCCTTCTTCAGAGGTGGACCGACCCGTTTCGGACGCCGGTCGAGACCATCCTAGAAAGCTAAGCAGAAGCGCCGCGCACTTTCTTGCCTAGCGGTTAACCGTTCATGAGAAAGTCCGCAGACGCCGGGTCAGCGCGTCGCGGTGACCCCGACGTTCTGGGCCGCCGGCAGCGCCGGAACCTGCTGGGCGGCCTGCATCAAGCCGAAGACTTGCGGCAACGTCAACGGCAACTTGCATTTGCCCGACAGCGCAGCCAGCGGCTGCTGAAGCCGCTGCAGGTCCGCGGCGACCTTCGGGTTGGCATCGAAGTAGGTCTTCAGCGCCGCCACCGACTGCGGCCCGCCCTGCTGCTGCGAGATGGTGGTGATCGCCCGGTTGGCCTCGGGGTTGGCTTCGAGGTAGTTGCCGGTGTAGGTGGCGACCTCGGCGACCGTCCGGGCCACCTCGCTGGCCGCGCAGGGATCGGGCGCCGCGCCCGCAGGCGTCGCGGTCAGCATCACCGCGCCGGCTGCGCCTGCCGCCGCGAGGGCGAACTTCTCCAGCAGATGCATGACGAACTCCTAACAGTTCGCTAACACGTCACGTGCTTCGCAAACTTGCTGCGATCATTGGCAGAGGGTCCCCGACGGCTGTACTTCTGTTACCGCAATTGCACGCCATCCTGCCATCGCGCCGGCCGAGCACACCAATCCGGCGCCCGAACCTGCAGCTATTAGAGCTGCATGAGGCATTTCTGGCAGCTCTTTCCAGCCCCGCCGACTGACAGAAACCTGCTGTACGCTTCCGCTACGGATATCCGGGGAGAAAGTGGGGAGTTCCGATCCAGCAGTTCATGTTGCGCGTGAGCAGCAACCTGCGCAGGTTCCGCTGGGCGGTTTTCGCGGTCTGGCTCCTGCTCCTGGTGCCCTCGATCTATCTGGCACTGAACCAGTCCAGCCACCTCACGGGCGGCGGCTTCGAGGTCGAAGGTTCACAGTCGCTCTACGTCCAGCGCCAACTCGAGGCGCAGTTCCCCGACCAGGGCGCCTCCCCGCTCGCCCTGGTCGCCGCGCCGCGCTCGGATGCGTCGTACGACGACATGACCTCGGCCGTCAGTCACCTCGAGCGTCTGGCCGCCGAGGTGCCCAGCGTCACCGTCGTCCCCACCCCGCAACAGCCCCCGCCGCGGCCCGACCGCCCGTACGTCATCACGCTGCAACTCGATTTCGAGAACACCGGTGCCGTCGACGTCGCCAAGCAGCTGCGCGAGAAGGTCGGTGTCGACGGCGAAGAACCCGGCGAGATGGAGAACGGCAAGGTCCGGCTCTACGTCATCGGGCAGGGCGCCCTCGGCGCGGCCGCCACCCTGGCCACCAAACACGACATCGCGCAGGCCGAGAAGTGGAACTTCCCGATCGTGCTGGTCATCCTGCTTGCGGTGTTCGGCTCGCTGGCCGCCGCCGCGATGCCGCTGCTACTCGGGGTCTGCACCGTCGTGGTGACGATGGGGCTGGTCTTCCTGCTGTCGATGTACACGACGATGTCGGTGTTCGTCACCTCGACGGTGTCCATGTTCGGCATCGCGGTGGCGATCGACTATTCGCTGTTCATCCTCATGCGGTTCCGCGAGGAACTGCGCGCCGGCCGCGAACCCGAGGATGCCGCCGACGCCGCGATGGCGACGTCAGGGCTGGCGGTGCTGCTGTCCGGCCTGACGGTGATCGCGTCGGTCACCGGCATCTACCTGATCAACACCCCCGTGCTGCAGTCGATGGCCACCGGCGCGATCCTGGCCGTCGCCGTCGCGGTGCTGACGTCGACGACGCTCACGCCCGCGGTGCTGGCCACCTTCGGCCGCAGGGCGGCGAAACGCTCGTCGTATCTGCACTGGGGCCGCGGTGTGGAGGCGACGCAGTCGAAGTTCTGGAGCCGCTGGACCGGCTGGGTGATGCGCAGGCCGTGGGTGTCGGCGACGGCCGCGGCGGCCGTGCTGCTGGCGTTCGCCGCCCCCGCGTTCTCGATGATGCTCGGCAACAGCATGCAACGGCAGTTCGACCCGACCCACGAGATCCGCGGTGGGGTCAACGCGGCCGCCGAGGCGCTCGGCCCCGGTGCGCTGGGCCCGATCCGCGTGCTCGTCACCTTCCCGGTGGACGACGGCGCCGAGGCCGCGGCGCCGCTGCTCGAATCGTTGCGCCAGAAGATGGGCCAGGCGCCCAACACCGTCTCGGTGTCGCCTCCGGTCTTCGGTAGCGACGGGCGCAGCGCGCTGCTGTCGGCGGTGCTGTCGGTCGACCCCGAGGACATGGGGGCCCGTGACACCGTCGACTGGATGCGCGAGCAGCTGCCGCCGGTGGCCGGCGACGCCGCCCGCGTCGACGTGGGCGGCCCGACCGCGCTGATCAAGGATTTCGACGACCGGGTCAGCCAGACCCAGCCGCTGGTGTTCGTGTTCGTCGCGCTGATCGCGTTCGTGATGCTGCTGGTCTCGATCAGGTCGGTGTTCCTGGCGTTCAAGGGCGTGCTGATGACCGTGCTGTCGGTCGCCGCGGCCTACGGTTCGCTGGTCGTGGTGTTCCAGTGGGGCTGGCTCGCCGATCTGGGCTTCAAGCAGATCTCGTCGCTGGACAGCACGATCCCGCCGCTGGTGCTGGCGCTGACGTTCGGGCTGTCGATGGACTACGAGATCTTTCTGCTCACCCGGATCCGGGAACGGTTCCTGCAGACGGGCAACACCCGCGACGCCGTCGCCTACGGGGTGTCGACCAGCGCCCGCACCATCACCAGCGCCGCGCTGATCATGATCGCGGTGTTCATCGGCTTCGCCTTTGCCGGTATGCCGCTGGTCGCCCAGCTCGGTGTCGCGTGCGCGGTGGCCATCGCCGTGGACGCCACGATCGTGCGGCTGGTGCTGGTGCCCGCGCTGATGGCGATGTTCGACGAGTGGAACTGGTGGCTGCCCCGCTGGCTGGACCGCATCCTCCCGTCGGTCGACTTCGAGAAGCCGCTGCCCAAGGCCGACATCGGCGACCTCGTCATCATCCCCGACGACATCTCGGCGCTCGCACCGTCCGGCTCGGATCTGCGGACCGTGGTGAAGTCCGCGGCCAAGTTGAAGACTCTTGCGCCACAAGCGATCACAGTTGCCGATCCGCTCGCGTTCAGTGGCTGCCTACCGTGCGGCAAGATCAGCGGGAACCGCGTCGGCCGCGACGAGCGGATCACCGCGGCCGTCACCAACCGGGCCCACGGTAAAACCGTCGCGGTCAAACTGCCCAAGCACCCGGTGACGATGTGGCGCGGCAGGCTCGACGTGGCCCTCGACGCGCTGGCCGTCGAGCAGAGCGCCGGCAACGGTGAGCCCCGGATCGAGCGCATCAGCCCGATGGAGACCACGAACGTGCTGCTGCCCACCGGCGACCGGCTGCAGATCCCGACCGGCGCCGAGACGCTGCGGCTGAAGGGCTTCCTGATCATGTCGCGCAACACCGCGCGCGACTACCGCGACTTCACCGAACTGGTCGACTCGATGGATGTCGACACCGCGGCGGACGTGCTCGCCGGTATGGACCGGTACTACGCTGGGCAACCGGCACGCGCGCACTGGGTGGCCACCCAGCTGGTGCGGCGACTGGCCGAGCCCCTGCCTTCGGACGGCCCGGACATCGCGGCGGCCGGCGCCGACGAAGAGACGGAGTGGGCCAAGGTCAGGCAGCGATGCCTGTCGGTGGCGGTGGCGATGTTGGAGGAGACGAGGTGATGGTGGCCCCTGAGATGTCGGGAAAGGTGCGGGGGGAGGACCGCCGCGTCACCCCACCCGCCGACGATCGGCCGGTCGAGTTCTGGCCGACCGCCGCGATCCGCGCGGCGCTGGAGAACGACGATCTGGCGGTGTGGCAGCGCATCGTCGTGGCGATCAAACGCGATCCGTTCGGCAGAACCGCCCGCCAGGTCGAAGAGGTGCTGGAAACCGCGCGGCCGTACGGGGTGTCCCGGGCGATGTCGGAGGTGCTCACCCGCACCCGCGAACACCTCGAGGCCAACGAGTGCGCCGAGGTGGCCCGCCACGTGCACCTGCTTCTGGAACGTTCGGGCCTCGGCGAGCACGAGTTCGCCTCCCGCATCGGCGTTCCCGCCGACGACTTCGCCGCCTACCTGCGGGGCAGCGTCAGCCCGCCTGCCTCACTGATGATCCGGATGGGCCGGCTGTCTGACCGGTTCGCCAAGATGCGGGCCCAGCGCCCCCGCGACTGACCCCTCCGCCTTCTGCCGCGGAATAGTATTCCCGGCTGCGGTTCGGCCCCTTGAAGTCAAGCGGTTACAGCCAGGATTGCTATTCCGCGGGCCCAACTCAGCGGGAGTGGATCGGCGCGACGTCCTCGACGATCCAGCGACCGTCGGTCTTGGACAACGCGACCCGCAGCGCCAGCACCGCGGTGTCGGGCCGCTGCCCGGGTGTGCTCTGGGTGCCCCGCAGGATCACTGCCACGCTCGCCGCGTCGGGGCCGATCGCCTCGACCCCCGCAGACACCGTGCTGGCCTGAGCTGAGACGTTCCTGCCGCCCAGATCCTCTGCCACCGCGGCGAATTCGTTCTTGAAACGCTCGGCGCTGGCCGCGGACATCATGCCGACCGCACGGTCGATCGATGCGGTCGGGTTCTGCGGCGTGAACGTCGCCGAAGCCTCGGCGACACTGCTGGCGATACCTGCCACCTCGGCACTGTCGTCGCGCAGCGCCCGGTCGGGCAGGGTCCACTGGGTGTAGCCGACCACCGCCGCCCCCACCAGCGCGGCCGTCGTCACGCCGACGACGGCCAACCGCAGCCCGGGACCGTCGTCATCGGTGCCCACCGTGACGGCGTCACGCCGGGCCAGCACGAAGTTGACGACCACCCCTTCGGCCACCAGCACACACAGCACCGAACAAACCGACACCCACCACAGCGGCCAGCCCAGCGCGACACCGATGTACAGCAGCGCCGCCACCGCGGCGACCGGGGCCAGCACGTCGAAGGCCAGGAGGCGCAACCGGTTCCTCATCGGATCGGCTCCAGCCGGGAGACGGCGAGTCTGCCGTCGACATCGGTGACGTCGAGCCGCAACGTCCACCGCACGGTCCGCGGTTCGTCGGTGCCCGCGTTCTCGGACAGCGACGTCGCCACCACCATCACGGTGTCGGTACGCGAGGCGAAACCTTCGATACCCTCCTCCTGCGGCGGGCTGCCGGGGTCGGCGTGGTGGATCGTCTCGATCGCCACCGAATCGATCTGCCCGGTGGTGCTCGACCGCAGCGTCTGCACCAACTTGCGGTAGGGCTCGACGGCGGTCTCGAAGTCCGCGTTGAGCTGGCCGACCGTGCCGTCGTGCAGCTTGGCCATGTCGGCGTCGACGGTGTCGGAGTTCATGTTGATCAGCACGCCAATCCAGTCGGCCGCGGTCTGCAGCACCTGGGTGCGGTATCTGAGTTCGTCGGCCTCGTCGCGGTGGCCGGTCCAGACCACGAGCGCCAGCACGGCCGCGGCGACCGCCACCACACCGAGCACCGCCGAGGCGATGCCGTACGCGCTGAAGACGCCGTCACGACGGGGTTCGGGACGGGGTTCCGGATCGGAAAGCTGCTCGTCATCGGGCATGCGCGTGAGGGTACCGGTACGTTTCTGGAAGGATGTCGGGGTGACGGTAGAAGCAACTCGGAACCTGAAATCCGGAATCGACCTTCGCTA
>Ga0172382_10002321_pt1 | contig 32227 bp, 35 predicted proteins | sample Leawel138RmetaG_FD_122245 | JGI IMG/M metagenome (GOLD analysis project Ga0172382, IMG submission 122245) | Leachate microbial communities from a municipal landfill in Southern Ontario, Canada - Leachate well 138R metaG | ecosystem: Engineered > Solid waste > Landfill > Unclassified | place...
GCAGGTGTCCGGCAAGACGATCCCGTACGTTCCGCTGCAGGCCGAAGAACTGGTGCATGCGATGATTGACAAAGGCCTGCCGGAGTTCATGGCCCGCGTCTTCGTCTCCTTCGATCAGGCTGTCGCCGAAGGATACATCGATGTCACTACGGGGGATTTGGAGGCCCTGACAGGCCTACCCGCCCAGTCGGCGCGCGACTTCCTGCTCGCCCATCGAGAGGCTCTGCTCGCGACCCCTCAATATTGATAGGTGCATCCAGCAAAGTGCAGCGTGGCGCGAAGAACTGAGAACGGGGAAAGAAGCTATCTGCGGGCCATTATAGCGAGGCGATCAGGATGAGACGCGCGAGCGGCAATAACAATGATAATTGCCCGTGACCGCGACACAAGAATCTCATGCAGATTTTGCTGCCATCAACTTAAGCAATACACACGGATGCTGGCGCTGCCATCGAAGCGGGCGCGACTTCGACCCGCCCGCTACCTTGAAGCCGCCGACATCCGGGCCATCATCCACGCCCCCGATCGACGGACCCACCAAGGCTGGCGCGACTACACGCTGCTGCTCTTTCTCTACAATTGCGGCGCGCGGGTCAGCGAGGCGACAGGTCTGCGATGGGCTGATCTTCACCTGATGCCGCCACGGCAGGTCCGTCTGCGCGGCAAGGGACGCAACGAACGGCTCGTGCCGATATGGTCCCAAACGGCCGATGCATTGCGCCGCCTGCACGGCATGGCAGCCGACGATCAGCTGCATGTTTTCGTCAACCGTCACGGTCAGCCCCTGACCCGCGACGGCGTGGCCTACATCCTGGCCAAGCACGCCTGGGCAGCAGCGCAGGGTCGGCCGACCCTGGCGCGCGATCCCATTACGCCACACGTTTTGAGGCACTATCTACCCCGCCCGACTATGTCGAGTAGCCCTAACTGTGATGGTAAATGACTGAGGAATAAGGAGATTTCCCGCAGAAACACCCGGGTCACCCGACATAGTCAGCACGATCTACAGGCTGTTCAAGAACTCCAGCAGATTGTCGTCGGGCCGGAATCGGGATGATTTGCCGGAATATGGGGACGTCTTTGCCAGCGCCGCCTCCTTCATCGCCAACGTCGCCTCGAGATAGATCTGGGTGGTCTCGACCGATTCATGGCCGAGCCACAGAGCGATGACGGCGCGATCGACGCCCGCCTGCAGGAGGTCCATGGCCATCGTGTGCCTCAGACGATGAACAGTGACGCGCTTTCCATTCAGCGACGGGCACATGGCAGAAGCGGTCTGGCGGTGTTTGTTCAGCATATACTGAACGCCATGAACGCTCAGCCGCTCACCTCTGGCGCGGGATCACTTCCAGAGTCTCGGTGACGTCCTCACCCAGCTCGTATTCCTGCCCCCGGACGAAATCCCAGGTCCGGTAGCGGCTGTGATAGGTCGCTCCGCCGTCCTCGAAGTAATGGAAGTGGTCGGAGATGAGATGGGTGTAAACGCCGGATGTCTTCAGGATTTCCGGCATCGAATTGTCGAACGGCTCCAGCGGCCCCCACGACCGGTGCATGAAGTTGAGGCGGCCGGTATGGATGTCTCGCCTTGCCGGCATACAGGGAAGCGATCCGACATAGTGCTTGTCGAATGTGACCGAGCGCGCCGCGAAGCGATCGAAGTTCGGAGTGGCACTCTGCTCGCCGCCATAGCAGCCCAGGGCGGTGCGATTTAGTGAATCGAAAAGCACGAAAACTGCGCGCATGAACTCCTCCTGTAGTGCAATCCTAGACATGCCCGAGGACAGCAGGTAATATTTCCGGGAATAATGGATATAACCCCTGGCTATGGATCAGATCTGGCGCCTCAAGCATTTTCTGGCTGTTGCCGAAGCCGGGAGCGTTCAAGGAGCCGCCCGCAGTCTCAACATCAGTCAACCGGCCCTCTCGAAATCGCTCCGGCAGCTCGAGGAGCATCTTCAGGCCGCACTCTTCGACCGGTCGGCGAGAGGCGTGGTTCTGACGCCGATGGGCCAGGTGTTCTACCGGCACGCTCGGGAAATCCAGTCCGAGTGGGATAGCTCGGTGATCGAGATCAGCGCTGCCCGCGACGGCGCACAGGGCGAGCTGCGCATAGGGATGGGGCCGACCTATGCGGTCGTGTTCATGCGGCGCGTGCTGGCCCAGCTCGCGCGCGAATATCCCAATCTGCGCGTCTCGGTTCGAACCGGTGTAGGCGCGTTGCTCATCCCGGCGCTGCAGGCGGGCGAGATCAGCCTCTATGCCGGCGGGTTGGGAACGTTTGAAGAACAACCGGGCCAAGGCCTGGAGGAGCAGTTCCTCTACGACCAGTCGAACTGCATCGTTGTGTCGAAGAACAGTGACCTCGCCAGGCAGGACAAGGTGACAGTGGCGGAGCTGGCACGTCATCCCTGGGTAATACTGAGCTATGACAGCATCGCCATGGAGAAGATTGTCGGCCTTTTCCGGTCAGCGGGAATGGCTCCGCCAAAGACGACCATATCCACGGAGTCATTGAGCCTGGCGCTGGAACTTGTGCGGCAGGACGGGTTCATGACCAGCCTTCCGCGCCCCCTCGTACACCCGAACATCAACCCCGAACTGTGCCCGCTTGACGTCAGCGGATATGAGTGGACGATCAGGAGCGGTGTGACTTATCGCAGTTCCATGCGTTCGCTCGCCCCTGTCAAGACCATGCTCGCAACGCTGAATCAGGATGTCGCCCGCCTCGGCTTCGTATGAACCGCACGTCTGCAAGATTGTTCAGGTTGCGCGGCGCAGCCTGAGGCGAAGCATCGGCTTGCAGTGTGCCCTGCCACCCGGCGAGATGCCGGTTGGGGTGGACCTTCTCGCGATCGGGAGAGAAGTGGGGTCGGAACAAGAACTGTTCCCAGCGACACGCTAAAGTCGAACGGAGCATGAACGTCATGCGGCGTGGCATAACCGAACCGGAAGTCTGAGCGACCGGAAACCTTCAGGCATCTGATGTTCTGCATCCCAGGTGTAGATGCCGGTCAGATTGATGTGTTCCCAGCTCAGCGGCGATACGTGCTTGAGCAGGTGATCCGGAATCTCGCGATGCATTTTGCGTAAGTGGGTGACGGCCCGTTCGATATAGACCGTATCCAATGTACGATCGCACTGACGACGAGGTTGAGGCCGGAGGCGCGGAACGCCTGGCTTTCAAACGATCGGTCACGGATTTCATCGCGCTCGTGAAAGAAGACGGCGCGCTTCAGCTTATGCGCGGCCTCGCCCTTGTTGAGGCCCGGCTTGGCACCTTCGCCGTAGTGCAGGGCTTGAGTACCATTCGATCATGAAGAGGCACCGTTCGATCCGACCGAGTTCGCGCAGGGTGGCCTGCCCCTATGAGGTGGTCCGGTTTCAGTCTTAGTGCATGACTGGTTTGTCGACCATTGCTTGTGCAGTTGGCGGTGTCGATCCGTGCGATGGTGCAGACAAGATGATGGCCTCCGGTGCTGGCGGTTTGTATGCGAGCGATGAGTGCGGCCGCTCGGTATTGTACAACTCGACAACTGAACGCCCACGGGACCGGAGTTGAACGCAAGCTCTGCTACCCATGGCATCCATGGGCGGGGCTGAAGGTCCATGTCCACGAAGTGATCGAGAAGGGTGATGTGGCGGTTTTCCGCTGCAGTCTGTCCGGTCAGGTGTCCGGCCGGTGGCTGGAAGTTCCGGCGTGGATGTTCGAGCGGTCGGCCAGCGTGAGCTGGTGCGTGGCGACGGCCTCTCAGGTCGAGCTTGCCGCGCTCGGCGCCTTGGCTGAGCTTCTGCAAGATTCGCATCCTATCGCTTCCATTCAGGTTGTGGCCGGGAACGGCTCGGTGCCTTCGCTGAGGATCGCTAGATAGCGTCGATAACCGAATACGCGGCCGCGCCGCCGCCCAGTAACCTCCTCAACAACGCCGAGGCGCTCCAGGTCGGCAAGCGCCGCATTTACGGTCGGCGCCGACAAGCCAGTGCGCTCGACCAACTGGTTGGCCGTCAGATATGGATTCTGCTGTAGGAGGTCGTGGACGCGCAGCGCCGAGCCGGGACGTTCACTCTCTGCAGTGATCCGTTCGCGGTCATTCTTGAATAGGTCGACGATCCGGGTGGCGGCGTCGAAGGCCTGGTTCGCGGTGTCGGCAACGCCGACCAGGAAGAATTCGAGCCAGGCTTCCCACGCGCCGTTCTCGCGCACCTCCTGAAGCAGCCGATAATAGTCGGCCCGGTGCGTCTTCAGATAGAGGCTGAGATAGAGAAGCGGTTTGTGAAGTACGCCGTTGAGGCAAAGATAGAGCGTGACCAGCAAGCGACCAATACGGCCATTACCGTCAAGGAACGGGTGGATGGTCTCGAATTGCACGTGCATAAGGCCGGCTTTGATCAGCGCCGGAAGTCGGGATTCATCTTCGTGCATGAACCGTTCGAGTGCGCTGAGGCAGGCATCGAGTTCGGTCGTCGGTGGGGGCACGAATAGGGCGTTGCCCGGGCGGGTGCCGCCGATCCAGTTCTGTGAGCGCCGAAACTCGCCGGGATCCTTGGTCTCGCCGCGTCCGCTCTGGAGGAGCCGGGCATGCATCTCGCGGATGAGGCGAAGCGAGAGCGGCAGGGTCTCTAGCCGCTCCAGCCCAAACATCATCGCGTCGACATAGTTGGATACTTCGCGGATATCATCGATCGGTTGGCCGGCCTGGGCCTCGGTTTCGAAGCGCAGTAGGTCCGAAAGAGTCGATTGCGTGCCCTCGATCTGCGAGGAAAGAACGGCCTCCTTCCTCACATACATGTAGAGGAAGAGCTCCTGACGCGGCAGCAGCATGGTGATGCCATCGAGTCGGCCCAGCGCGCGTTCGGCGAGGCTGAGGCGTTCCAGAAGGCTCAACACGTCGATCTGCGGTACGGGCGGCAACGGTGGCGGGACGAAAGAGCGGACGATCTCGCCCGCGACGGCCGTTTCAACGTATCGGCCCAGGCGTTGCGATGGATCGGACTCAGCCATACTCCGCATTATGGCGATGCAACCTTATTTAAGCAACGCCCCCTTGGCTTAATTAACAATTAGGCTAAGGTAAGGGCGCTTAAACAAGGAATCGGGAGTCGCGCGCAACCGGATGATGAGGTCAACGCCCTCGATTGCGCTCGCTCCCGATCCCGTCGCCAAACCGGCGGATCGGCCTGCCTTGTTCATTAGCCATGCCGCGCCTGAAGACAACGCCTTCACCCTCTGGCTTGGCGCCAAGCTCGCAGCGATGGGATACGAGGTCTGGGCCGACGTGCTTCGCCTTCGCGGCGGGGACGACTGGCAACGCAAACTTGAGCACGCTCTCCGGCATCGAGCGAGGAAGGTGCTGCTGGTCGGCAATCCCCGCGCCGTCGAAAAGCAAGGCGTTCGCAACGAAATTCAGATCGCCTCGGATGTCGCCCGCAAGATCGGCGACACGGAGTTCGTCATCCCGCTCAGGATGGCGCCCTTCGAAGCGCCGTTCCTGATCGCGCATGCGCAATACATTGATTTTCAGCGCGGCTGGGCTGCCGGCCTTGCCGAGCTTTTGGAAACGCTCGACCAGACCTACCGGGTACCGCGAGGCTCGGTCAACGGGAGTGCGATCTGGCGTGAAATCCAGCTGATCCATGCCAAGGCTGTTGTCGCCAAGCCCGAGCGCCTCGTCTCGAACTGGCTCGCGATCGATCAACTTCCCGCCAAAATCCGGTACTTCGACTTCAAGGCCGGCTCTGAACGGCTGGCGCAGGCGCGCATCAAGGACTCGCCTTGCCCGGTCGTGCCGTTTCGCCGAGGCTTTCTGACCTTCGCACGCTATCACGACCTTCAGGAGCATTTCGGTGCGCACCTGCCGCTCAAATTGGAGAGCGAGCGCACGACCCACTGGTTCTTGGAAGAGGGGTGGCCGAAGCTGGACATCGCACGGTGGGACGCGCGAAACAAGTTCTCCGACCTGGCTCGGCAAGCTCTCGAAAGCCTGTTTCGATCGAGAGGTCTAAAGGGCTACCAGCTCTCGGGATGGCAACAGGCTTGGTGGGCGCCGGTCGACGTTGCACCCACGACGAAGGTTGCGTTCCGCTGGGATGACATCGCCGGACTTCGTCAAATTCAGGGTGTGTCTGCAAAACGCCAGATGAACTGGCACTTCGGCGTGAGCGTTGCCGCTCGCACCGCACCCTTTCGCCACGTCAGGATCCTGAGCCGACTGATCTTCACGGAGGACGGCCACAAGCCCTTCGATGATCCCGCCAAGATGCACCGGCTCCGCCGGTCATTCGCAAAAACGTGGAGAAAGACGATCTTCCTGTGCCGGTATCTGCGCCAAGAGAAATTCCGCCGCGAGATCCACGAGGGCCTGAATGTGGTCGAGAACAGGAACAGCGCCACCAGCTTCGTGTTCTTCGGCAAGGGCGGCGAGATCGCCACCAACCGGCTCGATGACCAAGAGAGCGCGGCGCTGGCGCTGCATCTCCTGCAGAATTGTCTTGTCTACGTGAACACGCGCATGATGCAGGCGGTGCTGGCCGAGCCGAAATGGTCAGTGCGGTTGACGCCGGAGGACTATCGCGGCCTGACCCCGTTGATCTACGGCCATGTCAATCCTTATGGCCGCTTCGATCTCAACCTCAATCGCCGCATCGATTTCGAGCAAACGCAGGCGGCGTAGCCACGCTATGGGAGGAACAACATGCCCGTCTCGAAAAAGCCGCGGAAGACGAAAGCCCAGAAACCAAAAAATGATAACACACTACCTCCACTGCCGGATCGGCGCGGCATGGAGGGGTTCATGTCAAATCTGTTCGGTGGGCGGCACGAGAGCGATCCGGTCGAGGCGGCGCAAAACATAATGTATGACGCATGGGAAGCGACCACGCGCAGCAAACGTATCGCGCTGGCCAGGAAAGCGCTTGAAGTGTCGCCGTTCTGCGCTGATGCCTATGTGCTGCTCGCCGAAGAGGAAGCGCGGTCTGGCGAGGAGGTGCTGGAGTACTACGAGCAAGGTGTCGAGGCGGGAGAACTGGCGCTCGGGAAGGAAGGGTTCGAGGAGTATGCCGGTCACTTCTGGGGCTTTCTCGAAACTCGCCCCTACATGCGCGCGCGGGCAGGGCTTGCCGCCGCGCTCTGGCGGCTTGGCCGGCATCAGGAGGCGATCGGCCATTATCAGGCCATGCTCAAGCTCAACCCCAACGACAATCAGGGCATCCGCTACGTGCTTGCCGGGCATCTTCTGGCCCGCGATGACATCAAGGTCTTGAAAAAGCTCATCAAGAAATACGAAGATGATGGCGCCGCCGCGTGGCTCTATACGCAGGCGCTCCTCGCCTTTCGGGAAAATGACCCGGATGCCGGCAAATTGGCGGAGGAAGCCTGGTTGGCCAACAACCATGTACCCGGCGTCCTGTCCGGCAAGCAGCCCCTGATCGCCTCCATGGACGGCTACATCACCATGGGCGGCGAGGACGAGGCCGCCGACTATGTCGAGGAAAACGGCAAGGTCTGGCAGTCCACGCCCGGCGCCGTCGAGTGGTTGGTGGAGGTGACCAGGAAATTGAAACCGCGCAGACGCCGGGACAGTACCGTCGGCTAATTTGGGTAGACCCGGCCTGAACAGCGGCAATGCATATGCGAAGGTCGAAAAACCCTGTTTATTTTGGGTCGGAAACGAGATAATGAACAAAGTTGCGCCCTGACACACCCAAAATGAACGATTTGCATGGCCCGTATAGGATACGCTCGCACCTCCACCACCGATCAGAACTTTGCCGCGCAGATCGCCGCGCTGAAGGCCGCCGGTTGCGAGGTCATTCGTGAGGAACAGAAGAGTGGCGCATCCCTCGAAGGTCGTCCGCAACTCGGCACCATTCTCGACTTCATTCATACCGGCGAGACGCTTGTCGTCAGCCGCATCGACCGCCCGGCCAGATCGCTGCGTGACCTGCAGGTGATCGTCGACCGGCTCAAAACCAAAGGCGCGCATCTCTACGCCACCGAGCAGCCCGTCGACACCTCGACCGCCGCCGGCAAGGCCTTCTTCGACATGCTCGGCGTCTTCGCCGAGTTCGAGACTAATCTGCGACGGGAACGTCAGGCCGAAGGGATCGCAGCGGCCAGAAAGCGCGGAACCTACAAGGGACGTCCGCCGAAAATCGACCGGAACGAGATCCTCCAAAGGCTTGAGCAAGGTCATGGTCCGACGCAAATCGCCCGTGATCTCGGCATCTCGCGCGGAACCGTTTATCAGGTGCGGAAGAACAGATGACAAAACAAAGGCGCATCACCCGGCTGACGCCAGCGACATGTGAAGAGATTCAGGCCCGCATGCTCGAGGCCTGCCAGAAGGTCGCCGCCGATCATGGTCTGGTTGTCGAAAGCGCCGGATGGCACGGCATGGACGCGGGTTTTGCCTTTGAGCCTGCGTTCCGCGTCAGCATTCCCGCTTCCGACGGCACGGCATTCAATCTCGAAAAAGACAGGTTCGAGTTCCTGGCCGAGCACTACGGTTTGCAGCCTTCCGACTTCGGCCGCGAGTTCCGCACCGGCAATGAACGGTTCCGGATCACCGGCATTGATCCCAAACGGCCGCGCTAACCGATCTCCGCCGAGCGTATTCCCGACCGCAGAGGCTTCAAGTTCACCGCTGAAAATGTCGCCATGCTGTTGAAGGCACAAGCTCAGGCTTGATGTTCTCCAGACGTTCTTCAACTTGGCCAAAATCGCAGCTTCGGACCGATTGGGCCAAGAAGGAAAGACGCCGCTCTTCGTCGCCGTCGGCGGCAGGATCGCCGCCGTGATGGCCGTCTCGGACCCGGTAAAGGAATCCACGCCGCAGGTCGTGGCGGCGCTGCATGCGCTTGGCCTGAAGGTCGCGATGGTGACTGGCGACAGCAGGCGCACGGCCGACGCCATCGCCCGAAAGCTCGGCATAGACCACGTCGTCGCCGAGGTCATGCCGGACGGCAAGGTGGCGGCCGTCAGGCAGCTGAAGGTCGAACACGGGGCCGTCGCCTTCGTCGGCGACGGCATCAACGACGCGCCCGCGCTCGCCGAGGCCGATGTCGGGAAGCCTGGAGGGCGTGCCTGCGGCTCGGGCGCTCTCGCGGGCCACGATCCGCAACATCCGCCAGAACCTGTTCTGGGCCTTCGCCTACAACGCGGCGCTGATCCGCGTGGCGGCAGGGGCGCTCTACCCGGCCTACGGTGCCCTGCTTTCACCCGCGCTGGCTGCGGGTGCTATGGCGCTTTCCAGCGTGTTCGTGCTCGGCAACGCACCGAGGCTCAGGGCTCTTGGCCGCCAGGCGGGGGCGGTTTCGCTCCCGCCTCAGCGATAGCTGGCGTAGATTTCCGTCGAGCCGTCCCGCTTGAGAAGGAGCACGTCGTACGGGTCGGCATCGGCTATGTCGCCCATGCCCGGCGAACCGTATGGCATGTCGGGAACCGTCAATCCGATTGCGTCAGGCCGTTCCTCTAGGAGGCGTTCGACCTCGCGCGCGGGCACATGGCCCTCGATCACGTACCCGTCGATCGTTCCTGTGTGGCAGGACGTCTGGCCGGGCTTCAGTCCGGCTTCCACCTTGGCGGCGTTGAGGTCCGCCAGCGGCAGGTCACGCTCGGTGACCGTGAAGCCCGCTTCTCGCATGTGATTGCCCCACGCTACGCAACATCCGCACGAGGCCGATTTCAGGACCTCGATCGATCCCGCAGCCCAGGCCGTCTGGCTGATCAGCGCCAAGGCCGTGAAGGCCGCGGCACGGGCTAGCCTGTTGAATGTCTTCATCGTCCGTCTCCTATCTGAAGAACACGTATTTCACGAGGGCGGCGATCACAAGCGCGACGACCACGAGGCCGACGAGGCCCCACAGTCCCATGCCCCACATCATGCCGCCATCCATACCGTTTTCCATCATCATCTCGATCTCCGGTCAGGGCGCGGGCATGTCCGCCCGCGCCCTGACATCCTACTTGATGTCGGTGACCGTGATGCGGCCGTTGACCCGGTCAGCGGTGAATTCGATCTTCTGGCCCACCGCGACCTCCTCGATCATCGAATCCTCGGCCACCACGAAGACCATCGTCATCGCGGGCATGTCGAGATTCGCGAGTTCGCCATGCTTGATGGTGAGCTTCTTCTGCCCGGCGTCGATCTTGGTCACCTCGCCGGACGTGTATTCCTGCGCGGCTGCCGCCGCCGTTCCGAGAGCGAGCGCCGCGGCCGCAGCGATCAGGATGCCTGTGTTCTTCATGTCGTGTTCCTTTCCGTCTTGCTGGTTCAATGGCGGACGCTGATGTCGCCCTTCATGCCGGAGTCGTAATGGCCGGGTATCAGGCAGGCGAACCCGAAGTCGCCCGCTGACGCGAAGGTCCAGACGATCTCGCCTGTCGCGCCCGGCGCGAGCCGGATCGAGTTCGGGTCGTCATGCTCCATCTCGGGGAAGCGCTCCATGAGCTCCTTGTGCTCCATGATGCCGTCGTGAACGTCCATGACGAACTCGTGGTCAAGTTCGCCCTTGTTCACGAACTTCAGCCTGAGGGTCTCTCCTTCGGAGACGGCGAGCGAGGCGGGTTCGAACACCATGCCGCCGTCCTCCCGTTCCATCATCGTGATCGTGACGGTCCTCGATGCGTCGGCGGCGACGCCCGGCTTTCCGATCGCCATCATGCCCGCCTCGCCATGCCCTCCGGCGTGGCTTCCGGCCGCGAGCGCGCCACCCGTGAGGGCAAGGAGGGTTGCGAGTGCTGCAGTGGTCGTCTTCATGTCCTGGTCCTTGTTCCTGGTTGATTCAGTGGTCTGAGTGATCGCCGGGCTTGGCCCCCGGAACGACGGTTGCGCCCCCTGCCGCCTTCACCGGAGCAGGGACGTCGCCCGTCCATTCGTAGGAGACGGTGCCTTCCGGATGTTGATACCAGCCGGGGTCGGCATAATCGTTTGCTGAAATGCCCTCGCGGACCTTCACGACCGAGAACATGCCGCCCATCTCGATTGCGCCGAACTGTCCCCAGCCCGTCATCATGGGGATGGTGTTGTCGGGCAGCGGCATCTCCATCTCGCCCATGTCCGCCATGCCCCGGTTGCCCATGGCCATGTATTCGGGCTGGACGGTGCGGATCTTCCGAGAGACCTCGGTCTTGTCCGCGCCGATGAAGGTAGGGACGTCATGGCCCATGGCGTTCATCGTGTGGTGCGACTTGTGGCAGTGGATCGCCCAGTCGCCGAGGTATTTCGCGTCGAACTCGTAGGCGCGCATCGCACCGACCGGGATGTCGATGGAAACTTCGGGCCAGCGGGCCTCGGGCCTGACCCATCCGCCGTCCGTGCACGTCACCTCGAAGTCGTAGCCGTGCATGTGGATCGGGTGGTTGGTCATGGTGAGATTGCCGACCCGCACCCGCACCCTGTCGTCCTTGTTCACGACGAGGTGGCTGATGCCCGGGAACACCCGGCTGTTCCAGCACCACAGGTTGAAATCGGTCATCTCCATCACGCGGGTCGACTTCATCGATATAGCAGCATCGGACGGGGCGGATTGCCCCGTGGGCCGTGCCGAACTGCTTGCTCGGCTGCACGCACGGGAGAATGGAACGGTGCTGTCCGGCGCCGCCACCTTTGCCGCCATGTGGCGGGCAATCCCGCTGCTTCGCCCGATCGGTCACCTCGCCCGCATTCCATTCGTGCTGAGCTTGTTGGAGCGCCTCTACGTCGCCTTCCTGCGGGTCCGACCCAGGCTGCAGCGGCTGGCCCGCTCGTTGGAGTCTACGTAGTGGGCCGGGGCAATCCGATCAGCCCCGGTCAGGAAAGCGTCTGGTTCTATCCGCGGCCTGCGATTGCCGAGCCGTGCCGCTCTCACATAACCATCACGCATGGCGGTCAGACGATCGCGGAAACCCGGTCGGCAGTGCGGACGCTGGAGACGAGCCATCCGCCGTCGTACTACATACCTCCGGCAGATATTGCGCCCGGCGTGCTGCGCAAGGCAGCGGGAACATCGATATGCGAATGGAAGGGAGCCGCCACCTATTGGGACGTGGTACTGGAAAGCAGCGTCCTATCCCGTGTTGGATGGAGCTACCTAGACCCGACCCCGGCCTTCATGCTGCTGCGCGACCATGTCGCCTTCTACGCTGGGCTGTTCGACCAGTGCATGGTGGACGGCGAGGCAGTGACGCCGCAAGCAGGCGGCTTCTATGGCGGCTGGATCACCAGCCGGGTCGTCGGTCCATTCAAGGGTGGGCCGGGAACGATGGGGTGGTGAGCCAGTGAGATCCGATCCGGATCGCGCGAGCACGGCATTTTTCCCCGGTCGGCTTTACGCGCGAGTCGTGCTGCGTTCTCATGGCCGCGCGTTTTGAACGCGCCGTCGTGGTCGGCGCATCCGGCGGCATCGGCGGTGCGCTTGCGACGAGGCTGGCCGATCTCGGAACGGTCGTCGATGCCCTCTCGCGTCTGGGCGCCGCGCGCGATGCGCGGCTGAGCGCCGGGATCATCGATGTCGAGGACGAGGCCAGCATCGCAAATGCGGCGAGGGCGATCTCGGCCGAGAGTCCGATCGACCTCGTGATCGTCGCAAGCGGTCTGCTGCACGCCGAAGGAATCGTACCGGAGAAGAGCTATCTCCAGGTCTCAGGCGCGTCGTTCGAGCGCTATTTCGCCGTCAATGCGACCGGTCCGATGCTCGTCGCCAAGCACTTTCTCCCACTTCTTGCGAAGGACAGGACATCAGTCTTTGCCGCTCTTTCAGCCCGCGTCGGCAGCATCAACGACGATCGGCTGGGCGGGTGGTACGGCTATCGCGCATCGAAGGCGGCGCTCAACATGATTGTGAAGACGCTTTCCGTGGAATTGGCGCGAACTCACCCGCAAGCTGCCTGTGTCGCACTGCATCCTGGGACCGTCGCAACAGATCTCAGCCTGCCGTTCCAAAGGGGTGTGCCAGCAGAAAAGCTGTTCTCGCCTGAAACCGCTGCCAAGCACCTGCTCAATGTGATCGAAGGCCTGAGCGCTTCCGACAGTGGACGAAGCTTGGCCTGGGATGGCTCCGCGATATTGGCGTGAACGACTTGGACGCTGCGGTCCCAAAAACCGACACGCCCGGAAAATAGTCAGCACCCCGTCCGCTTCGCTCCGCCCCAGATCATGAACGCAAGTTTTCACGATCCGGTATGCCGAGGCCGGATGATATCACGCTCATCAAGGCGCTCATCGCGCTTGGAAGAAATGGCGGCATGCGGCGAACGCCACTGTGGCATCGAAGGCCTGCTACGCCGCGGAAATTGGAAAGTCCCACAGTCGGCAGTGTTGCGACACGACGCATTGCGCGCGCGAATGCAGGCCGGAACTGCCAGCTTGTTGCGGTCTATCTCATGCAACGCTATGCTTCGCCTCTCCGCATGGCGAGAATGCCAGGCGCGATGGAGAGTTTATGTTCGAGACTGCGGGCATCCGCTAATTCCCTGCCGGGAATGCAGGTAGAGCTGGGACGCTGATTCAGTCAGTTGGCCCTCAATTCTGCGCGGCTCGAACTTTTTCGGAGACCCTAGGTTTTCCAGCTTCAGGAGCGGGCTCGCGCGTCATCAACCAGAAAGAAGACGCGATGAACATAAGACTTACCAGAGCGGAAGACGTCCCCGCGCTGAAAATTGTGCTGGATGAAACGAGGCTCTTCCCCAGTGAGATGCTCTCCGACATGGTCAGCGGCTTTCTCTGCGACGAGGAAACCCAAGACCTATGGTTGACTTGCGAAGTAGGCGGGGAAGCCGTCGGGTTTTGCTATGCTGCCCCCGAGCGACTGACGGACGGCACATGGAATATGCTGGCGATTGCCGTTCGCCCTTCCAAGCAAGGCAGCGGGCGCGGCGGCGCCATCGTCAGGCAGCTGGAAAATCTGCTGCGTGAACGCGGTCATCGTGTGTTGATTGCCGACACGTCCGGAAAAGAGGAGTTCGCGCGAACGCGCGCGTTCTATCGAAATGCGGCTACGCGGAGGAGGCCCGTATTCGCCACTTTTGGGCGGAAGGCGACGATAAGGTCATTTTCTGGAAGCGGATCGCCTAACCGCGTACGGATGCAGTGCGGCCATTTTGGCCGCACTGCATCCGTCCGGGGGCGGTTCCAGACTGCAATCTTATGCGACTTTGGAGGCACGAAGCGAGAACATCGAGTGTGAGGCTCAGCATCCGACCGGACCTCTAAACCCATTCCCATGGGCCTTTTATATCCCGGCTTTAGCCTCGCTGCGACGGCCTGCAGTGGTTCTGCCCGCGAAGAGGCTGCACGGCGAGCAGCTCATGCGTCAATATGAGCGCCCGGGTCCGCTCTCGATCTCGTCGATAAGTGACAAAATCTCGCGCAGTTTCCCCTTGGCATCGACGAGCTTCTTGGCGTTCACCAGGTCCTCGCGGCCCGCGAGTACCAGCACCGCTTCAAGAACCTGGTCGGAGTGTCTGCAGAGAAGGACGAGAAACTCGCCACTTGGGCCGTTCTTCCCCTGATACCAGTTCTTCACCGCACGCTCATTCGCCGATGTGAGGCCGACGATCGCTTTGACCGCGCTACCGTTGCCGTCGAACTCCCGATGCAGCGCTTCTGAGATCGCCGCGGCAAACCCCGCCGCCCCCAGTCTTCTGCCCGCATCGTCGTCTGGAACAGCTTTGCCGGAATTAGCCTGAATCTTTCGGTCCTTGTTTACGGACGACATTCCCTGATCCCTCTCGCTAGGTTCGGAATGCCAGAGGGCGTTTTCAGGCGGGCTTCCGATGCCCGCTATAACTGTTGCGGTCAGCGGAAGTGTCTCAGGAGTCCGATACGAGTTCAGTCTTGGACGAGCACAATATTGTGCGCGCTGCCCAATACGTCCGAATGTCGACCGAGCATCAGAAGTATTCGACTGAGAACCAGTCGGACACCATCGCTCGGTATGCAGCCCAGCGCGGCATTTCCATCGTCAAAACATATGCTGACGAAGGTAAGAGCGGCCTTAAGCTCACTGGCCGCGAGGCATTGCAGAGAATGATAGACGATGTTGAATCCGGCAGCGCGGATTTCAGCATTATCCTTGTCTATGATGTCAGCCGTTGGGGACGGTTTCAGAACGCCGACGAATCCGCTTACCTGGAATACATCTGCACACGCGCCGGTATCGCGGTTCACTACTGCGCCGAGCAGTTCGAGAACGACGGGAGCATCACGGCAACCATCATCAAGAGCATGAAGCGCGCGATGGCCGGCGAATACAGCCGCGAACTGTCTGCGAAGGTGTTCGACGGTCAATGCCGGCTGATCTCATTGGGATTTCGGCAAGGGGGTATGGCCGGATATGGCCTGCGGCGCAGGCTGGTCGACGAACATCGCCAACCCAAGACGGATCTACGCACCGGCGAGCATAAGAGCCTGCAGACGGATCGTGTGATCCTGGTGCCTGGCCCCATTGAGGAGGTTGAAACGGTCCGCCGCATGTATCGGCTCTTCGTCGAAGAGCGTCGATGCGAACGCGAAATCGCGGCCATGTTAAATCTCGAAGGCATCCCGACCGATCTCGGTCGAGCGTGGACCAGAGGCACGGTTCATCAGGTTCTCTCTAACGAAAAGTACGTTGGCAACAACGTCTTCAACCGCATCTCCTTCAAGCTGAAGAAGCGTCGCGTCCGCAATCCGCCAGACATGCTGGTCCGCGCCGCAGGAGCCTTCGAGGCCATTGTGGCACCGGAACTGTTCATCCGTGCTACCACGTTGATTGCGGAGCGAAATCGCCGTTTCTCGGAAGCGGAGATGCTGGATGGTCTAAAAGCACTGCGAGATTTGCACGGAGAACTGTCGGCGTTGATTATCGACGAGCAGGATGATCTGCCCTCGAGCTCAGCCTACCGCACGCGGTTTGGGAGCCTGCTACGGGCCTACAAGCTAATCGGCTACACGCCGCAGCGGGACTATCGCTATGTCGAGATCAATCGGTTCCTACGCGAACTCCATGCGGAGTTGGTCGCGAAAACTATCCAGTCCATTGAAAACGTCGGCGCTTCTGTCGTGCGAGATCCGGATACAGACCTTCTCCTCATCAACGGTGAGTTCACCGCATCGATCGTGATCGCGCGTTGCCTGCAAACCGCAGCAAGTTCGCTGCGATGGAAAGTGCGTTTCGATACCGGCCTTCATCCGGATATCACGATCGCCATCAGGATGGACGCTAAGAACCGATCCGTTCTGGACTACTACCTGCTGCCGCGCCTGGATTTTCCAGCAGACCGCATCCGCATGCAGGAAGAGAACGGCCTGCACCTTGATGCATACCGGGTCGACAGCCTCGATCCGTTCCCAGCCTTACCAAACGTTCAAACATCAGGAGAGCGGCATGAGCCAGAATACGCCTGATATTCAAAGCATACCCGTCGATCGCATCGTCGTCCTGAACCCTCGCGCGCGAAACAAGAAGATCTTCGCCGAACTCGTGACCAGCATTGCTCATCTGGGACTCAAAAAGCCGATCACGGTCAGCGCCCATGCCGACGGCAGTGGATATGATCTCGTCTGTGGCCAAGGGCGTCTTGAGGCCTTTATCGAACTTGGACATTCGCACATTCCGGCGATCGTCATCGAAGCAACCGTGGAAGACTGCTTCGTCATGAGCCTGGTCGAAAATCTTGCGCGCCGACAGCATTCGCCGCTCGAGTTCGTACGAGAGATCGCGGCGCTGCGTGACCTGGGCTATTCCATCACGGAAATAGCGGTGAAGACGGACTTCAGCGACGAATACGTGTACGCGATCTGCTACCTGCTCGACCATGGAGAAGAGCGTCTGCTTGCCGGGGTCGAGAAAGGCATCATTCCTCCCAGCATCGCTATGGAAATCGCGCGCGCAAAGGACAGCGACGTCCAGAAAGCACTTGCCGAAGCGTATGAGCAGAAGGCGCTGCCTGGCAACCAGATCATTGCAATCCGTCGCATCGTCGAACAACGCAACCTGACGGGTAAAACCATACACAGCTTGGCGGCTCCGAACAGATCGGCAGGCCGCAAGCTGACCGCCAGCGCTCTCGTTCGCGCTTACAGGAAAGAGACCGAAAGACAGAAGCTCCTAGTCAAGAAGGCAACGCTTGCGCAGAGCCGGCTGCTGTTCGTCGTCAATGCGTTGAAACGGCTGCTCGCCGACGAGCACTTTGTAACCCTGCTGCGGGCAGAGGCAATCCACACGATGCCTCGTCCACTCGCGGAGCGTCTTGGAACGAGGGTAGTCCCATGAGCGATCATGTCCGCATCGCATTCGAGCAGCGGATCGTTATGCTCCCGCTAAGCTCACTTCTGCCGCGCAAGAAGGTGGAAGCCGCACAAAAGAAGGTGGTGAAATACAAACGGATTTCGAGCTCGATCGCAGAAGTCGGCGTCATCGAACCACTTGTAGTGGAGCGGCTCGGCAAGAAGGATTCGCGCTATCTGCTGCTTGATGGACATCTGCGTCTTGCGGCCCTTCAGGACCTCGGCCACATCGAGGCGCGTTGCCTGATCGCCGACGACGATGAGGCCTTCACCTACAACAAGCGCGTGAACCGCCTTGCCACCGTGCAGGAGCATTTCATGATCATGCGCGCGCTCAAGAGCGGCGTGTCGGAGGACAAGCTGGCCAAGGCGCTTGATGTCGACATCAAGCTGATAAAGAGGCGGCGCACCCTGCTTGATGGCATCTGCCCCGAGGTCGTCGAGATGCTGAAGGACAAGTCGGTAAACCCGGTCACCTTCGACGTACTTCGGAAGATGAAGCCGCTGCGGCAGATCGAGACGGCCGAGTTGATGGGTACAGCCGCAAACTGGTCATCCAGCTATGCAAAGGCCCTGCTTGCCGCGACCAAACAGGAGGATCTGGCAGAGCCGGATCAGCCCAAGAAGATCGCGGGCATGACGCGCGAGCAGATGGCGCGGATGGAACGGGAAATGGCTTCCCTCCACCAGGATTTCAAACAGATTGAAAGCTCCTATGGGGATGACGTCCTGCATCTCGTCATCGCATCGGGCTATCTCGGCAAGCTCGTCGGTAACAAGGAAATCGAGCGCTACATGTCAGTTCACCATGCAGAGTTCCTCGACGAGTTCCGCTCGATCATCGCGTCGTCATCGTTGGATCAGACGAGCATGGCTGCCTGACATGGGCGTGATTTGGCGCGTAGATCGTTAGCCGGTACCGCGCAACAGGTCCGAATAACGTATACAAATTTCGGACAAATCGCTTGTCCATAGTCCGAAAAAAGACTACAAGTTTCGGACATGAGCGACCCGTCACTCGACCTCAAGACAGCTATCCTTGATCGCATCCGTACCGATGCGCCACGCAAAATATGGACCCCGAGCGATTTCGTCGATCTCGCTTCGCGGGATGCGATCGACAAAGCATTGCAGCGGCTTACGAAGGCAGAGGCCCTCAGGCGGATCGACCGTGGACTTTACGATCAGCCTGGGTTCAACAAGCTCACCCAGAAACCTAATCCGCCTAATCCACGCTCCGTAATCGATGCTATCGGCCGACGTGATCAGACACGGATGCTCGTCGACGGCATGACCGCGGCGAACGATCTAGGTCTTACCGACGCCGTTCCAGCTAAAATCGTCGTGCATACCGATGCCCGGCGTCGCGCGATCAAACTCGGCAACGTCACGATCACATTCCGTCCGACTGCGGCCAGCAAGTTGTTCTGGGCTGGGCGACCAGCGATGCGTATCGTTCAGGCACTTCACTGGCTGCGCGACACCCTGGATCGAGAAGGAGAAAGCGATCAGATCAAACGCAAGCTTGCCAGGCTTTTCGAAGATCCGACGCTGGGACCGCCCCTCCGAGAAGATATCGTTGCCGGACTCGCAGCGCTCCCGACATGGATGTGGGTGTTTCTCAAGCCGCTGGTTGAAAGCGACGCCGGCGTTCATTGTCGGCACGTCGACGATGAACATGATGATGCTGATCATGATCCTCATCGACAAAGAACGGCGGACGATGCCGACGATCAGCGTCATGCTACGATCGCCCGGCCCAAGCGAAAGCCGCTCTCCCCGCAGAAGGCACAAACTGCCAACCGCGGTGCAGCCCGGGCGGTGAAGGCATGAATCCGGCTTTCGACGAGGTTCTTGCGGCCGGGTCGGACGCGATGTTGAGCGCCTTCGATACCACGGCGCTGCGGCTTGGCACGGTGTCCCAGAATATCGAGAAGGACTTTTGGGTCTGCTGGACACTGGACGCCCTGTTCAACGGCTTGAAGGAGGGGGGACCCCGTCTCCTCTTCAAGGGCGGGACCTCCTTGTCCAAAGGGTTCGGTCTGATCAACCGCTTCTCCGAAGACATCGATGTCACGGTGTTTCGGGACGATATCGGCGAGCCGGCGACCATCGAGGAGCTCGAAGCGCTGACTGGCAAAAAGCGCCGGGCGCGCCTCGATGCGATTAAGGACGCCTGCCAAGCCTACATCAATGGACCGCTGCGGGCTGAGTTGACGCAGATCCTGCAGGACCGGCTCCAGGCTGCTGGCCTTGAGGCAGACGCGCCAAGGGTAGAAGCCGATGATGCTGATCCTGACGGGCAGACGCTGCTGATCTGGTATCCCGCGGCGACGCCGCGATCCGATTATGTGCGGGCGGCGATCAAGATCGAGTCGGGCGCGAAATCCGCGTTAGATCCGAACAGCGAAGTGCCGATCAAACCCTATGTCGATGATGATCTGCCGGCGCTCAACCTGACCGTACCGGGTGTCCGCACGGTCGATCCCGAACGTACCTTCTGGGACAAGGTTGTCATCCTCCACGGGCTGCGGCGCTGGTTCGACAAGCGCGGCGAGCTGCGCGGCGGCGGTCAACGCGTGTCCCGCCACTATTATGACCTGCACAAGCTCGCCGCAGGCCCCGTCGGTGCCGCCGCCATCGCTGATCCAGTGCTCGGTGCGGATTGCGTCGCGCACGCCCGGATGTTCTTCAACCGACCAGACTTCGATCTGGCCAACGCTGTGCGTGGCTCGCTCACGCTTACCCCGCATGACGCGATGATCGAGCAGTTGCGTGTCGATTACAGGGCCATGCAAGGCATGATCTTCGGTGATCCTCCAGATTTCGAGGCCGTGCTCGACAGCATCGGCTCGATAGAAACGCGTCTGAACGAGAAGGGCGATATGGGAAGCGGTGCGGGGAAATGAAGCAGTTGGAGGGGGCTGTCGACACAGGGCAAGAGGCAGACGCGCACCACGCGGGCGAGGCGATCGTGGCCCCGCTGCGCAAACGACGGCTCAGCGGCGAACTCTACGGGCGCGACCCGAAGATAGAAGCGCTCATCGCCGAGTTGGCGGTCCTGCCGCGTGACGAGTTGATTGCCAGGGCGGAAATCGCCAAGCGCTCCGGTCCAGGCTACATCCCTAGCGAATGTCTCGTCTATTTCATTCGCGCGAGCCGTCGAGACAACAACGAGGCATGGTTCGAACGCCTCTATCGGATCCTGATCGGACGGGTGCTGCGCAGCTTGCCCAAGGCGGAAAGCTCCGATGGCAGGACGGAATCGCTGACGCGAGGGGTCGTGCGCGACAAGGTGTTCAGCCGGTTCGTCGAGCTCCTTTCGGCGGATCGCGCCGACTATGTCGACAAGCTCGACTATTTCGAAGTGCGCTTCGATGGCGCGCTGGCGAGCCTGCGGCGCGATGCGCAGGAGCAGGCCTGGCGCGACGAAAACCGTTCCCAACCCCTCGAATATGACGAGGAGAGTGGTGAACTGTCACCAAAGGTCGAGGCGGCTGCCGGGGCCCACGATCCCTTCGCCGCGTCGGATTTCGACGATCCGGCTTACCGGTCGCGCCTGAATGCAGCGATTGAGGCTCTACCGATAGAACAAAGCAGGATCATTCACATGCTCAGACAGGGCTTTCCCATCGACTCGAAGGAGCCGGACGTCATGACCATCGCCAAAGCCTTGGGCCGCTCCGAAAAGACGGTCCGAACCTACCGTGACAAGGCCTTCGCCACCCTGCGAGCTGCCATGACCGACGGAGAGGAGCGGTGAACTCCGCCGGCGCACGACCATCCCGCGAGTCCGTGCTTGACGCGTTCGCGGTTGAGAGCAAGCCTGGCCACTCGACCTTGGAACGCTATCTGCGACTTTACCCAGAATATGCTGGAGAGCTCATCGACCTCTCGCGCGAGCTCAGCCGCGAGTCTTACGAAGACGCCGCACCCCTCTCTGCTGCCGATCAGGCGCTGATCGATGCGGCTTGGTCGCAACACGCGAAGGCTGTGCCGGCGGCAGCATCCGACCCTTTCGCGGCGCTGACGGTCGATGACTGGCGCACCGTCGCCCAGGTTTTGGACGTGCCCCGGCAGGTCGTGACCGTGCTGCGCGAACGGCGGGTCTCTCTCGTCAGTATCCCGCGGCGCTTCCTGGCGATGTTGGCTGAGGCGATGCGCAGCTCTGTCGCGCAGTTGGAGTCGTCTTGGGAGCCAGTTCCGCTGCTCGTCGCGCGCAGCTACAAGGCCGATAACAAGCCGGCGGCCGGCGAGCAAGTTACCTTCGAGCAAGTGCTGATCGACGCTGGCGTTCCGGCCGAGAAGCGCGCCCGATTGCTGGCGGAGGCTGACTGATATGGACAGCCTGGAACTCGCCAGGCAAGTCGCCGCCGAGCTTCACGCTCGCCTCGTTGCATCCGGCGCCGATCCCTGGTCGCCCTATGACTTTGCTGTCGCGGAGGCCAAGCGGCGGGGGATTGATGTCGAACCGACTGCCGCCGGCGCGGCCGTCCTCAACGGCGGCCGCGCGACCTTCGTCGCCGCCGACGATCTGATCCTTCACGAGAGTGTGGGCTCTCCGTTCGAGCAAGCTTTCCTCGTGGCGCATGAGATCGGCCATGTCGAGCTGGGCGACGATCCTGGTGGCGAAGCGGCGCCGACGATTGATCCGGCACGCCCGGCCGAGCCCTCGCCAGTCGGAATGGATCGGGTCGTCGACTATGGACGCCGGCAGCGACGCGAGGTCCAGATGGACCTGTTCGCGCGCGAGCTGCTGCTTCCGCGCGTTGTCGCTCGCGCGCTCCACGTCGACCAGGGACTCTCTGCCTCCGCTATCGCCGCGAAGCTCGGCGCGCCATTCGAGGTCGTCGCGCAGCAGCTGTTCGACGCCCTGCTCCTCCCCATTGTGCCGCCCGCCGAGGCCGCGACGCAGGTGGAGCGGCCGCTCAATCCCTTGCAGGCCGTGGCGGCGGCGCATCGCGGCGAAGCCTATCTGCTCGAGGCGGGCCCCGGCACCGGCAAGACGCAGACGCTGATCGCGCGCGTCGAAGGCCTTCTGGAGGAGGGTGTCGATCCGCGGCGCATCTTGCTGCTGACCTTCTCGAACAAGGCCGCGGGCGAGATGGCGGAGCGCATTGCGCGCAAGCGGCCCGAGGCTGCGGCTGCGATGTGGATCGGTACGTTCCACGCCTTCGGTCTCGATATCATCCGTCGTTTCCATGCCGAGCTCGGGCTGCCGAAAGACCCGCGGATGATGGATCGGACTGAGGCCGTCGAACTCCTTGAGGAGGAGTTCCCGCGGCTGAGGCTCGCGCATTGCCGCAATCTCTATGATCCGACTCAGATCATCGCCGACATGCTGGCCGCCATCTCTCGGGCGAAGGACGAGGTGGTCGACGCCGAAACCTACGCCGGGCTCGCCGACGCCATGCTTGCCAAGGCGGTGGACACCGAGACGCGCGAGGCCGCCGAACGTGCCGGCGAGGTGGCCCGCGTCTACGGCGCTTACGAACAGTTCAAGCGCAACGCGCATTGCGTCGACTTTGGCGATCTTGTCGCCCTGCCCGTCAAGCTGCTCGAGACCGAGGCGGCCATCCGCGCAACGCTGCAGGCGCAATATGACCACGTCCTAGTCGATGAGTATCAGGACGTGAACCGCAGCAGCGTGCGCTTGCTGAGCGCGCTGCGGCCAGACGGCCGCAATCTGTGGATGGTCGGCGACGCCAAGCAGTCGATCTATCGGTTTCGGGGCGCCTCATCCTTTAACATGACCCGATTCGGGAAGGAGGATTTCGACGGCGGCAAACGCGGTCGATTGAAGCGCAATTATCGTTCGGTGCCGGAGATTGTCGACAGCTTCTCGGGCTTCGGGATCACGATGCGCGCCGGTGACGCGGACAGCGGTCTCGAAGCGGATCGGGACGCTCGTGGGCATAGGCCGGAGCTGCGCACGGTGCGGCGCGCCGGACAGCAGCAGGTCGTCTTGGCCGATGCAATCGAGGAACTCCGGCGCGAGGGCTACGCCTATCGCGACCAGGCGGTCTTATGCACCGGCAACGAAAAGCTGTCGACGATCGGGCAGGACCTCGAACGGCTCGGCGTGCCCGTCCTGTTCTTGGGCAGTCTGTTCGAGCGGGCTGAGGTCAAGGATCTGCTCGCCTTGCTCTCCGTCCTTGTCGATCGGCGCGCCATGGGCCTGGTGCGGATCGCCTGCTGGCCCGACTTCACCCTGCCCTTCGCGGACGTGGCGGCGACCTTCGAATATCTGCGGGCGTCCGAGCACACCCCGGGCGACTGGCTTCAGCATGCGGATGTGATCCCTGGCGCAAGCGATGCCGGCCGCCAGACGCTCGCCAAGCTCGGGGCCGTACTCGGCGGGTTCGACCAAACGGCCTCGCCCTGGACCGTGCTCGCGACGATGCTGCTCGATCGCACTCGCATCGCCGCACGCCTGGGCGCGTCCGAGGATCTCGCCGATCGTACGCGCGGGATTGCGATCTGGCAGTTCCTCAACTTCCTGCGGGTCCAGCCAGCGGGCCGCGGACTACCGATCACGCGCGTGCTCGATCGTGTGCGCAGGCTCGTGCGGCTCGGCGACGACCGCGATCTGCGCCAATTGCCAGCGGCCGCCCAGCATCTCGACGCCGTGCGGCTGATGACCATCCATGGCGCCAAGGGCCTGGAGTTCGGCGGCGTCCATATTCCGGGGCTCAACAGCGACACCATCCCCCGCACGCCGCCGGCGCCGCCCTGTCCGGCGCCCGACGGAATGATCGCGGGCGCCGAAGGCAGCGCGCTGGAGGCGTTTCGCACAGGCCAGGTGGAAGAGCAGGAGTGCCTGTTCTATGTGGCGCAGTCGCGCGCCCGCGATCGCCTGATCCTTTATGCGCCGACGGAGAAGAGCAACGGCCACAACCGACCGCTGTCGCCATTCCTCGACCGTCTCGGGGCCACCCTAACGCGCCGCGCACTCGTGCCAGCGCGGCCGCTTCCCGTGGCCGCAGAAGCTCGGGAAATCGATCTGATTGTCGACGGACCGCTGCGCTTCGGGGCCCCGCAGATCGCTCTTTATGAATCCTGCCCGCGACGCTTCTTCTACACCCATGTCCTGCAGGTCGGCGGCCGGCGGACCGCGACCGCCTTCATGCATCTGCACGAGGCGGTTCGCGTGGTGGTCGAGGGGGTGATCACTTCGGATAGCCCTATACACGAGCGCGACCTGGAGGTCAGCACCGACGCGGCGCTTGCCGCCCATGGGCTCGCCGACCATGGCTATCGCGCGGAATTCCGCGACCTGGCCCTGGCGATGCTGCGCTTCCTCCTAGCCAATCGCGCCGATGCGGTCGCCGAGGCGCCGGTCGCGCTCAGCCTCAATTTCGGCGGCGAAGAGATCATCGTTCGGCCAGACGAAGTGCTCGTGCGGCCCGACGGCGTTCGCGCCGTGCGCCGCATCCGCACGGGCCACAGGCGGTCGGCCGAGAGCAAGGATGTCGGCGCGGCGGCGCTGATGCTGGCGGTCCAGCAGGCCTTCCCTGGCGCCGTCGCCGAGCTTGTCCATCTCTCCGACGGCGAGACGCATGCGCTCGCCTTGTCGGATCGGGAGCTGAAGGGTCGCAAGGATAAGCTCGCCAAGTTTCTCGGCGATATCCGCGCTGGGCGGTTTCCGGCCGAGGTCTCGTCGCGCACCTGCCCGAATTGCCCGGCCTTCTTCATCTGCGGGCAGACCCCCGACGGCCCCCTGCAAAAAAAGTTCGCCTGACCTTACCGGTCGGCGGATCCCGCCCCGATTGGACCCTTAGAGCCGCGGCGTCGCCTCGGCAGAACCTAAGGACCCAATCTCATGAACACCGAAGAACTGCTTGACTACGACGACCTCGGCGACGCCCTGCGCGAAAGCCGGGCGCTGCGTCCGGCGCGGGGGTATCGCTTTCTCCTCGCGCAGGGCGATCTCAACTTCCAGTCCCGTCAGGTGAGCGATCCCGTGCCGCTCGGCCGTCAGTTGCTCGAGGCCGGCACCCTGGACCCGCGGGACGGCTACAGCCTGTTCGCGATTCTGCCCTCGGGCGACTTCGAGGACGTGCGGCTGAACGAGCGCTTCGACCTGCGCGAGCACGGCACCGAGCGGTTTGTCGCCTTCCTGACGGATCGCGACTTCAAGCTCACGCTGAAGGACGACGAGTTGCGCTGGGGTAAGCCGATCATCAGTGGCGCGGTGCTCTACGGCCTCGCCAAGCCCGGCGAGGGAGAGGCTGTTTTCCTCGAGGTCCCCGGCGGCGAAGATCGCCTGATCGAGCATGGCGAGCTGATCGATCTGGCCGAGCCCGGCATCGAGCGGTTCATCACCGCGCGAGTGACGTTCGAGATCATCGTCAATTCGCGGCCGCGGACGGTGAACGCCCGCACGGTCACCTTTGAGCAGATCGTCCAACTCGCTTTCCCGGGCCAGCACGAGCCGAACGTCGTCTTCTCGATGACCTTCCGGCACGCGGCATCGACGCCGCACGCGGGCGAACTCGGGGCTGGCGGCTCGGTCGACGTCAAGAAGAAAGGCACGGTGTTCAATGTCACGCGAACTGTTCAGTCGTAATCCCGACCTCAAGCGGCTGCGGGACGAAGGCTACTTCGTCCTGCGGCAGGGCGGGCATCTCGTCATGCGGGAGGTGCCCTATGTCGATGCGCGTCGCGAGGTGCGCATCGGCACCCTCATCTCGAGCCTCACGCTGGCCGGCGATGCGACCCGCAGACCCGACACCCATGTTGTCCATTGGGACGGCGACTTTCCGTGCCGCGCCGATGGGACCCCTATCCAAGGGATCTCGCATCAGGCCGGAGCGTTCGACCTCGGCCACGGTTTGAAAGCCACGCACAGCTTCTCGAGCAAGCCGGATGGCGGCTACACGGACTACCACCACAAGATGACGAGCTACGCGAACATCATCGCGGGCCCGGCCGCGGTGCTGAAGCCCGGCATGACGCCCCGCACCTTCCGCGAGCCGGAAGAGGAGGAGGACAGCGTCTTCAACTATGTCGAGACCGCCTCCGACCGTGTCGGTATCGGCATCCTGACCGAGCGGCTCGTCAACGAGCGGGTCGCCATCATCGGCGGCGGCGGCACCGGCGGTTACATCCTGGACTTCGTCGCCAAGACGCCGGTCCGCGAGATTCGGCTCTTCGACAGCGACGAGTTCCTGACCCACAATGCCTTTCGGGCGCCGGGCGCGCCAACCCTGGAGGAGCTGCGCGAGGCGCCGAAGAAGGTCGACTATCTCAAGCGCATCTACAGCCGGATGCACCGCAACATCGTGGCGCACGATGTCGAGCTCGGGGTCGACAACCTGCACCTTCTCGACGGCGTCACCTTCGCCTTCCTGTCGCTCGACGCCGGCGAAGCGAAGCGGTTGATCGTCGAGAAGCTCGAGGCGATCGGCGCCGCGTTCGTCGATGTCGGCATGGGCCTCGAACTCGACGAGGGCTCGCTCGGCGGTATCCTGCGGGTGACCGCCAGCACGTCGGAAAAGCGGGATCATGCGCGCCAGCGCATCTCCTTCGTCGGCGGCGGCGCCAAGGACATCTACGCCTCCAACATCCAGGTTGCGGACCTCAACGCCCTGAATGCGGTCCTCGCGGTCGTGAAGTGGAAGAAGATCCGCGGCTTCTACCGCGATCTCGAGGGCGAGCATCACTGCACCTACACGACCGACGGCAACATGCTTATCAACGGAGACCTCGGGTGATACGGTACAAGCGACTCGAGCATCGTTTCGTTGATCACATCCCGGAGCGCCTTGAGCCCGGCATTCTCTATGTCTCGATGGAATATGCGACATCGGCCCACAGCTGCTGCTGCGGTTGCGGCGAGGAGATAGTGGCACCCTTCACGCCAACGGACTGGAAGATGACGTTCGACGGCGAGACCATCTCGCTTCGCCCCTCGATCGGGAATTGGACGCTGAAATGCCGGTCCCACTATGTGATCGACCGCAGCAAGGTGATCGAGGCAGGCCCGTGGAATGACGAGCAGGTCGAAGCTGAGCGTCGTCGGGATCGCGCCGCCAAAGCGCGCTTCTACAGGCAGACGCCAGCGATCGAGCCGCCTGCCCCATCAGCATTGCCGACGGCTCCCGCGGGCTTCTGGCATCGTGCCTGGATTTATGTGTGCAGTTTAGTGCGGCGATAGGATTATTATTCAAGCGAGCAGCCGAAGAAATTCGGCTTTCCGCCCTAAGTGAAGAGACGACCATGCCATTTCGATTTGTTCACACGGCCGATCTCCATCTAGATTCCCCTTTGCGGTCTCTGGCGATGCGAAGCAGCGATCTTGCCGAGCTGATTGGCGATGCGACGCGCCAGGCGCTGATCGCGATAGTCGATCTCTGTATCGACGAGCAGGTAGATGCGCTGATTATCGCGGGAGATCTATACGACGGCGACCAGACGTCGATGAAAACCGCCCGCTTTCTGGCAAGCCAGATGCAGCGGCTTCATGAAGCCAGCATCGCAACGTTCATCATTCGCGGCAATCACGATGCCATGTCGAGGATCACTCAGGAGCTGATCCTGCCACCTTTGGTCACGAGATTTGGTGGGCGCGCCGAGGCAATCAATCTCACTAAAGGGAATCTCAGTATTTCTGTTCACGGCTTGAGCTTTGCAAAACCGCAAGCACCGGAAAGCCTCCTCGAGAAATATCACCGCCCTACCCCGGACGCGATCAATATCGGTATTATGCATACGAGTCTCGCCGGCGCGCCAGGCCACGATCTCTATGCGCCTTGCAAGGCGTCAGACCTTCATGACTGGGGCTTCGACTACTGGGCCTTGGGACATGTTCATGTCCGCGCCCAACATGTGGGCGATCGTATGGTGATCATGCCGGGCATGCCGCAGGGCCGCGACATCAACGAAGCCGGCGAGAAGACCGTCACCCTCGTCACGGTCAACGATGATCGCAGCCTCACAGCAGAAGAACGAGCCACCAGCTTTGCCCAGTTCGAACGGATATCCGTGGATCTTTCCTCCGCTGTGAGGTGGCGAGAAGCGGCCGAACTCATTGAGCAAGGCATGGGTGTCGCTCGTGACCGGACAGGCTCTTCCAACCTTGTCGGCCGCCTTCGATTGACGGGTGCAACGCCTTTGTCATGGCAGCTGCGCCGCGATCGCGATCTGCTGCTGGCAGAGACCGAGCAGCGCGTCGAACGGCTCGGCAAGACCTGGATCGAGAAGATCGAGATTGCCACCACGGCGCCGAACAGCACGCCGGTTGGAGGAGCTACGGCCGACCCGGTCCTGGAACTCGGCGAGCTGATGCGCAACGACATCATTCACCAGCATGGTGTTCGCGAGGCCGTGCGTGATCTGGTCAAGGAACTGCGCGATGATTTGCCACCGGAGGCACGCGGTTTCAGCGGCGATGACGAAGCCGGGTTCGAAGCCCTGATCGACCAGCTGCTGACGGACGGCAGCGAGGACATGCTGGCCCGGCTGAAGCCGGAAGCGTCGGAGGTCAGCTGATGCGCCTGCGCCGGCTCGATCTCACCCGCTACGGCAAGTTCACCGACTACTCGATCGACTTCGGAGAACACGTTGCTGGCACGCCGGACCTGCACATCATTTACGGCTTAAACGAAGCAGGTAAATCGACGGCCCTTTCTGGCTATCTCGATCTCCTCTTCGGCATAGAAGAGCGCACGCGCTACGGCTTCCTGCATCAAGGCAAGGCGATGGAAATCGGCGCCTGCCTCGAATTTGACGGGCAGACGCATGAATTCAAGCGCGTCAAGCAGCGCAGCAATTCGCTGCTAGACGCGCATGGCCAGCCGGTCAACGAGGCGATCCTGAGCGTCCCGCTCGCCGGACTGACGCGCGACGCCTATCGCATGATGTTCTCGCTCGACGATCAGACGCTGGAAGATGGCGGCAACGCCATTCTGGAAAGCAAGGGCGATCTAGGGGAGTTGTTGTTCTCGGCGAGCGCTGGCCTCGCCGGGATCAGTTCCATTCTCGAGACTGCGATCGCCGAAGCCGATGGCATTTTCCGGAAGCGCGCCAGCTCGACGAAGATCGCCGGCCTGAAACGCCAGATCGTGGAAGTCAAATCTCAGCGCGATGATATCGACGTCCAGGCCTCGGCTTACAGAACGCTGATGACAGCGCTCGCGCAGGCTGAAGCGGCCTATGACGCCGCCATGAAGGAGATCGGTACGGCAAAGGCCCGCCACGACGAAATCGCGCGCGTCCTGCGTGCCCAACCCTTGGCGGCCGAATACCGTCTGGGAGACGAGCAGCTTTCCGAATACTCAGACCTGCCGCATCCACCAGCTGAGTGGGCGTCCGCACTTCCAGACCTGATTGTCGAAGAGACGCGGCTTCAAACTGAGCTTGCTGGCGTCAAACAGCGCGAGCAGAAGGTCCGGGAGGAACTCGAAGGGCTCGTGGTCGAGAACCGTCTGGTTGAGATGGCGGATCGCCTCGATCAACTGACAGAAGCAGCTGCGCGATATGCGACCGCGCAAGAAGATCTGCCGAAAAGGAAGCAGGCACTGTCTGAATCGAGCCGGAAGGTCGATCTCATCCTCGCCACGCTGGGCCAGTCGGACGCCGATGATCCGAAGTCACTGCTCATACCGGCTGCCACCATCGGGACGCTGCGCGATCTGATCAGCGAAAAGTCCGGCGTCGATGTCGCACGACAATCGGCCGAAAAGGAGCATGATGCGGCCCGGCAGGCCCTTGAGAAAGAGCAGCGCGCCCGCCAGGCCCTAGATGGCCAAGGTACCCAGATTGATGCCGGCAAGGTGGCACAGCTTCAATCGGTGCTACGCCGCTTGCGCGATGGCAATCTTGTTACCGAACTCCGCCTTGCCGAGCGAGGTGTTCGAGCCAAACGCCAGGATTTTGATGATGCCGTCGGCGGACTGCATCCATGGACCGGTGACAGTGACGAACTTCGGCGCATGTCGCCACCCGCTGCTGATCGCATTGAATTCTGGAAGGAGGCTTCCAGCGATATAGAGAAGCGTCGCTCGCAGATCATCGAGCGTGAACGAGAACTCTCGACGAAGCAGGAGGAAGATGCAGCACGGCTGGCTGCCCTCCGCGAAGCGATCGACATCATGGATGATGATGAGGCGAAGGCCGCCCTTCTCGAGCGGGAAGACGCCTGGGCGCAGCATCTGTCGGTGCTCGACCGGGAAACGGCCGATCACTTCGAGACCCGAATGCGAGTGACGGATGCAGCCGCGGCCGCACGTCTGAACAGCGCCAGGGAACTCGAGGAGCTGCGTGCACTGGCCGCAGGTCTGGCGGTAACCAGGGCAAGCATCGACCGCCAACGCCAGTTGCTGCGGGAGACAGATGAAGAACTGCAGACACTGCGCCGGGAGATCAGGACGGAAACGCCACCCGAAATCGATCTGGATGATGATGCGTCCGTTGCGTCATGGCTGACAAGGATCGGCCGATGGGCTGAAACCCGCACTTTGACGCTGACCGCGTGGGATGATCTGCGCAATGCCTTGAGTGACGCTGAAGATGCAAGGGCTGTGCTCGCAAAGGAGTATGATACGCTCGCCGCGACCCTGATCAACGTCGGGATCAATGACGATGGTCTGGATGTAGCAGCTCTCATGCAGGCTGCCGACACCATCCTCGCGGACCATGCTGCAATGCAGGCCAAACGGCAGGACGCCCAAAAACGCGTCGGTGAATTGGAAGTGGCCGAGCTCAGACGGAAAGCGGAGCTCGACGAAGCCATCACTGCATTAGAAGAGTGGCAGAGGAAATGGGACAGCGCCCTCGCAGGAACCTGGTTCAACGGGGAAGGCAGTGTTGGCGCTGTCCGGGAACTTCTCGACGCGATAGCCGGCCTCCCCGAAGCTCTGCGCGAGAAGGATGATCTGCGACATCGCATTGACTCCATGGAGGCAGATCGAAATTCCTTCGTCAAAGCTGTCGCCCAGTTGCATGACGCGCTCGGCGAGATATTCGATGGCAGCAATCCCCTTGTCGCCGCCAAGGCCCTGATCCGGCGGCACGAGGAAGCCAGACAAGTCGAAGCGAAGCGGCAGGAGCGGGACAAGACCCTTGTCGATCTCGCGATCGAACGCGAGCGGGTGGACGGCGAGATCGCGATTCATGCCGCGCGCAAGAAGGAATTGACCGACTTCTTCCAGGTTGGCGCGCTTGTCGATGTCCGGCAAGCTCTCGAACGCTGCCGAAAAAGGGATGAGCTGGTCGAGCAGCAGGACAAGCTCGAACGGCAGATCTTTGGCGATATGCAGCTGCCATCGCTAGAGTCTGCCATGGCCAGTCTTGCTGGTGCCGACCTCGCCGAGTTTCAGCGGGAGCAGGCCGAACTTTTTACGCGTCTTGAAGACCTCGACGGCCGAACGAAGAACCTGTTCGCCGACAAGGCGCGTGCAACCGATCGACTGGCCGCCATTGGGGGCGATGATGCCGCTGCCCGCCTTGAGGCGAACCGGCGCGCTTTGCTCCTGGAAATCGAGGATCTGGCGCTGCGCTATCTTCGCCTCAGAAGCGGAAGCCTGGTCGCCGAGCACGGCATTCGCGCCTATCGCGACAAACACCGAAGCGCGATGATGAACCGGGCGTCCGAAGCGTTCCGTCTGATCACACGCGACGAATATACCGGTCTTGCCACGCGACCCGACAGGGATGGCGAGGCGCTGATCGGCCTTTCGCAGCATGGCGGCTCCAAGCTTGCGGTCGAGATGTCAAAGGGAACGCAGTTTCAGCTGTACCTTGCGCTGCGCCTAGCCGGATACGAGGAGTTCGCGACGGCCAGGCCCTCGGTCCCCTTCATCGCAGACGACATCATGGAGACCTTCGACGAACCGCGCTCGGAGGAGGTATTGCGGCTGTTCGGGCAGATGGCGCGAGTTGGTCAAGTGATTTACCTCACTCACCATCGGCATCTTTGCGAGATCGCTGCGACGGTTGTGCCGACGGTGAAAATTCACGAGATAGTGTAGGGCGATCTCTGA
>Ga0172382_10002323_pt1 | contig 32176 bp, 37 predicted proteins | sample Leawel138RmetaG_FD_122245 | JGI IMG/M metagenome (GOLD analysis project Ga0172382, IMG submission 122245) | Leachate microbial communities from a municipal landfill in Southern Ontario, Canada - Leachate well 138R metaG | ecosystem: Engineered > Solid waste > Landfill > Unclassified | place...
ACCTCGGCCTGCACCGGGTTGATGGTCCGGTCGCCGCGGACGGCCTCGCCATTGGCATCGAACTTCTTCACCACGTCATAGCCGTAGGCATTGCCGCCGCCAGACTTGCCGGCCTCGACGCGGCCGCGTTGCCCGCGCCGGGTCTTGTCGGCGAGATCCTTCAGGAAGAGGGCGTTCATCGTGCCCTTGAGGCCGACATGCAACTCGCTGATCTCACCCTCTGACAGGGTGAACATCTTCACATCGGCATAGCGCATGCGCTTGTAGATGCCGGCGATGTCCTCCTGATCCCGGCTGATCCGGTCCAGCGCCTCCGACAGGACCATGTCGAAGCGCCCGCGCGCGGAATCCAGAACCAACGCCTGGATGCCGGGACGCTGGATCATGCTGGAGCCGGAGATGGAATGGTCGGAATATTCCTCGACGATCTGCCAGCCTTCCTTCTCGGCGCGCAGGCGGCACATGCGGAACTGGTCGGTGATGGACGCCTCACGCTGGTTGTCCGAGGAATAGCGGGCGTAAACGGCAACCTTCATGACCGGACCTCCACGGGGTTCATCAGCGCGACGCGCGGTAGTCCTTCAACTGCTGTTCGTAGAGACTGCGCGCTGTCCGCCGGGCGAGGACACGAACCAAGGCGACGACCCGGGGATCGGGGCCGTCTCCTGAGGTCGAAAGCGTCAGCTCGGGCTTGCCGAACTCCGCCTCCGCCTTGCTGTTGATATCGGGTTGCTGCGCCATGCCCGTGCCGAGTCCTGAGATCTGGCGTCAAGGATACGAAGCAATTCCAATCGGTTACAGAGAAGCGCCCGGCGGCGTTTGGTGACGATGGAGGGCAGGATCGGGCATTGGCGTAGTCCTGAGCAGCATGGCGTCGCACAATACTGGTGCGACGATGTGCGAATTTGCGGCTCGCGGTGATAAATGAGCGTCAACCCGCACAGTGCGACGCTCCAGCCATGTCCTGAAAGTAGTCTAGCCCGGAGATAGCGGCGGTTGCAACACCGACAGAACAGGCAAGCTCGCCTCGGGCTAGCTATCGCTGACGGCCGCCTCCGCCATAGAGGCCATCGTCGTGCTTCGGCTCGTCCCACTTGCGCGCGGAAGCGAGCGAGCGGTCGACGAACGCCTGGAACTCCGGCTCTCCGAGGCGAAGCTGGAACGTATAGAGGCGGTTGGCCACCTGCCGCATCAGGTCGCGCATCTCGTCATCGTCGAGGCGTGACACCTCTGTCCAGGGCAGGCGATTGCCCTCGGCATCGACGACGAAGACATCGGAGAAATCCCCGGTCCTCGTCACCGGGACTTTCCCGGCATGCAGGTCTTCCAGCATGGTGTTGCGGACGCAGATCACGGCCATCGCTTTCGCAAGCACAGCCGCCATCTGCTCTTCTTCGGTCCGGTTCATGTGACCTCCGCGTGGTGTTTCGCAGGCCCGGCAGGTCGAGGGCGAGTTGCCGGATGGCATGATCGTCGCTCCGGTTTCCTGGTGAGGATAGCGGTGCTCCGAGAAGCCGCACACCGTTTTCAAAGAGGCAGACAGCCCTTGCCGTCACTCGGTCTCAGTCAAACCGGCATCACCGGACCGGATGTTCGTGCCTGCCGCGGCGGAATTGCATCGACCCGATCGGCGCTGCCGGATACCGGCCGTGCGGATCATTGCGGCTCCTCGCGTATGGCGGCCCATGACAGCAGCGCATCAAGCGCCGGACAGAGCGCCTGGCCCCATTCCGTAAGGCAGTATTCGACCTTGGGGGGCACCTGATGGTGGACGATGCGCCGCACGATGCCGTCACGCTCCATCTGCCGGAGCTGCTGGATCAGCATCTTCTGCGAAACGGCCGGTATCGCCCGTTCGAGATCCGAGAACCGCAGGACATTGCCGCCGAACAGGTGAAACAGGATCACCAGCTTCCACCTCCCTTCGAGCAGCTTCAGCGCGGCCTCAACGCCTTCGGCCGCGCTCTCGCGGGTGTGGACTTTGGGCTTACCTTCCGGTAAGTGCCTTACTTTTTTGTCTGTTCTTGTCATTTCTTCAGGATAGGACGATCTATTTCCGGTCGCAACAGGATCAGGAGATTCATGTCGATCACCCTGCCAGCGCCGATCGCGGCCTATTTCGCCGCCGACCGGCATGATGCCGATGCCGTCGCCGCCTGCTTCTCTGAGGCCGCCACCGTCCTTGACGAAGGCAAGACTCATATCGGTCGCGACGCGATCCGGGACTGGAAAGCGGCCGCATCCAGGAAATTCAGCTATGCGGTCGAACCTTTCGCGGTGACCGGGGACAAGGACCGTGTCATCGTCACCGGCCATGTTTCCGGCGACTTCCCCGGCAGCCCGGTCGATCTGCGCTATGCCTTCGCCCTTGAGGACGATCTGATCGCCGGGCTGGAGATCTCGCTATGAGCCTCGATCTCGATCTGGCGGGCAAGCGCGCTCTGGTCACTGGGGGAACGAAAGGCATCGGGGTCGCAACCGTCGGGATCCTGACACGCGCCCGCGCGCGCGTGGTTACGACCGCGCGCAGCCTGCCGTCTGCTCCCGTTCCAGGAGTTCACTTCCTTGCGGCCGACATCACACAGCCGGGGGATGCGCCGCCGTTGCGCAAGGCGTTCTCGATCATCTCGGCGGCGTCGATCTGATCATCCACGTCGTCGGCGGATCCTCCGCCCCGCCCGGCGGGTTCGCCGCGCTGGACGATGTGGAATGGGTCAGGGAATTGAACCTCAATCTGATGCCCGCCGTCCGCCTCGACCGGTCCCTGCTGCCCGGCATGGTCGAACGGGGGGCGGGTGCCATCCTGCATGTCACCTCGATCCAGGCCGCCTGCCGCTGCCAGAATCGACCACCGCCTATGCCGCCGCCAAGGCCGTGCTGTCCACCTACAGCAAGAGCCTGTCGAAGGAGGTTTCTCCCAAGGGGGTACGAGTCTTGCGCGTCTCGCCCGGCTGGGTCGAGACAGACGCCGCAGTCGCGATGGCCGAACGGTCGCGGCGGATGCGGGCACCGATTACGAGGGCGGCAAGCGGATCGTGATGAACGCGCTCGGTGGCATCCCGCTCGGCCGACCCGCGAAACCGCAAGAGGTCGCCAGTCTGATCGCCTTCCTCGCATCGCCGCTGGCGGGGGCGATGACGGGAGCGGAAGTCGTCATCAATGGCGGCACGGTGCCCACGGCATAGGCTACCACGCCGGGCGCGGGTTAGGGTTAGATGCGGCCCTAAGCGGCGGTCGGCCTCAGCCGATGCTGCGGGGCAGCCCTCCCGAAAGCAGCCGCTCAATCAGTTATGCGGCAGAATACTTGCCCTGGTAGCGATGCGGGACGTGTCAGGTGCTTCGTGAACGGTCGACGCGGGGCGCCAACGGAGGCAGTAGTACGGGGCAATGTGCTCTGAGCAGCATGCTGCGTGTACTGGCTGGCGAAGATGCTTACGAAAGTCGTCAGCCTCAACCCCTATGCTGACGACCGGGCCGAGACGGTCAACAGGAACCTGCTGGCCCGGTCCGCAAAAATCGGTGGTCAGCTGGCGGCCGGCTCTGCCTGTCGGCTTGCCTCCAGCTGGGCCATCATGGCCTCGATCCTTTGTTTGCGGCTTCGGGCCTCGGCGATGAGGGCGGTTATGGTCTTGTGCTTTTCCGCGAGCATGGCCAGCGCGTCAGTGCAGGAGACGATATGCGGGCCGTCATGGATCTCGACGCTGGCGATTTCCTTTAGCGTGAAGCCCAGATCCTGCGCCTGCTCGATGAAGCGCAGCCGGGCCACCAGATCCGGCGGGTAGTCGCGATAGCCGTTCGCGCCCCGCTCGGCTGCGGGAATGATGCCCTCACGCTCGTAGAAACGGATGCGCGAGGTGGTAACGCCGGCCGCTCGGGCGATGTCGCCGATTTTCATCTCCAGACCCCTTGACCTTAAACTTAGGTTCAAAGGTTATATGGGTTGCGAGCCGAAAACAAGGATCGCAGAGATGTTCGACAATACCCAGGAAAAGCGGCTGTTTCAGCCTCTGACCCTGCCCGGTGGACAGGTCATCCCGAACCGGATCGCCAAGGCCTCGATGGAGGAAAACATGGCCGACGACCGGCATCTGCCGGGCAAGGCTTTGCTGGGTCTTTACCGACAATGGGGCGTGGGCGGGGCCGGGCTGATCCTGACCGGCAATGTCATGGTCGCGGCAGATGCCGTCACCGGGCCGGGCGGGGTGGTTCTGGACGACCGCCAGCCGCTGGCGCCGTTCCAGGACTGGGCGCGCGCCGCAAAGGCGCAAGGCGCGCGGATCTGGATGCAGATCAACCATCCCGGCCGGCAGGTCTTTGCCAAGACCAACTCCGAGGCGATCGCGCCCTCGGAGGTGCCTGTCGAGATGGGGCGCTATTCCAGCCTGTTCACCAAACCCCGCGCCATGACCGAAGCCGAGATCCACCGCACCATCGAGCAGTTCGCCACTACGGCCACGCTGGCCGAGAAGGCCGGCTTCGACGGGGTGGAGATTCACGCGGCGCATGGCTACCTGCTGAGCCAGTTCCTGTCGCCGCTGACCAACCGGCGTCAGGACCAGTGGGGCGGTTCGCTTGAAAACCGCGCGCGCATCCTGATCGAGATCGTCCGCGCCACGCGGGCGCGGGTGGGCGCGGGGTTTGGTGTCGGCGTCAAGCTGAACTCGGCCGACTTCCAGAAAGGCGGCTTCGATGCCGAGGATGCGGCGGCGGTGGTGCGGCTTCTGAATGCCGAGGCCGTCGATCTGGTCGAGATCTCGGGCGGCAGTTATGAGAGCCCCGCCATGCACGGCCGCGCCAAAGAGGCCCCGAAACGCGCCAGCACCGCCCGGCGCGAGGCCTATTTCCTCGACTTCGCCCGCGATATCGTGGCGGTGGCGGCGATGCCGGTCATGGTCACCGGCGGCATCCGCAGCCGTGCGGTGGCCGAGGATGCGCTCGCCCCCGAGGATGGCCGCCCCGGCGTCGCCATGGTCGGAATCGCGCAGGCTTTGGCCTATGCGCCGGACCTGCCCGACCGCTGGAAGCGGGCCGAGGCCGCAATCGAGGTTCCGCGCGTCGAGTGGAAAAGCAGCCTTGCCAGCATGGCCACGATGGCGCTGACCAAGCTGCAAATGCAGCGCATGGGGCGGGGCCAACGCCCGACCTTCCGCGCCTGGGCGCCGCTGGTCCTGCTGCGCGACCAGCTCCGCACCCGCCGGCTGAACACGCGCTACCGCCGCTGGCTGGAGGGCCGGACATGAAGCGCATCCTGCATGTCGTCAGCAACGTCGCCCATTACGCCGACCCCGACCACCCGACCGGGCTTTGGCTGTCGGAACTGACGCACGCCTGGGATGTCTTTGCGGCGCGGGGCTGGGACCAGCGGCTTGTCAGCCCGGCGGGCAGGCGCGTCCCGCTGGAGCCGAGGGCGCTGAAATGGCCGCTGCTGGACGCCAGCGCGAAGGCCTGGATGAACGATCCTGCGAAGATGGCGCTGCTGGAGCAGACCGCCAGCCCGGACCGGATCGACCCGACCGATTTCGACGCGATCTATTTCACCGGCGGTCATGCGGTGATGTGGGACTTCCCCGACAGCCCCGGCCTGCAACGCCTGACGCGCGCGATCTGGGAGGCCGGAAAGATCGTCAGTTCCGTCTGCCACGGCTATTGCGGGCTTCTGAACACCCGCCTCTCGGACGGTCGGTTTCTGGTCGAGGGCCGCCGCCTGACCGGGTTTTCCTGGCGCGAGGAGGTGCTGGCCGGCGTCGCGCGGCTGATCACCGGGCAGAACCCGGGCTCGGCCAAAGCGACGGCGAAGGCGGTCGCAAAGCAGCTGTCCCTGAACGCCTGACCTGCCGGAGAAAGACCATGACCGATCTTGCCGACATCCTCGCCCGCCAGCGCGCGGCTTTCCTCAGCGACGGCGCGCCCGATCTGGCGCAACGTCGTGCCGACCTCGACGCCCTGCGCCGCGCCATCGCCGCGCGCCGGCCGCAGATCGAGGCCGCGATCAACGCCGATTTCGGCCACCGCTCGCGCCATGAGACGGCGATGATGGAGATCCTGCCGACCTTGCAGGGGATCGCCTACCTGTCGCGCAACCTGCGCCGCTTCATGCGGCCCGAGCGGCGCCATGTGGACTGGGCCTTCCGCTTTGGCCGCGCGCGCATCGAATACCAGCCTTGGGTGTCGTCGGCATCGTGTCGCCGTGGAACTATCCGCTGTCGCTGGCGATGATGCCATTGGCGACGGCGCTGGCCGCAGGCAATCGCGCGATGATCAAACCATCCGAGTTCACGCCAGAGACCAGCAAACTCCTGACCGACATGCTGGCAGAGATCTTCCCGGCCGAGAAGGTCGCGGTCGTGCAGGGCGATGCCGAGACCGGCAAGGCCTTCACGGCGCTGCCTTTCGATCACATCCTGTTCACGGGCAGCACGCCGGTGGGCAAGGCGGTGATGCGCGCAGCGGCGGACAATCTGGTCCCTGTCACGCTGGAACTTGGCGGCAAATCCCCGGTGATCGTGGCCCTTGGTGCTGCGACCGAGGCGAATGTCGCCAATATCGCCTTCGGCAAGCTGGCCAATGCGGGCCAGACCTGCATCGCCCCCGATTATGCGCTGGTCCACGAGGATGACCTCGCCGCGTTCCGCAGCGGCTTTGAACGCGCGGTAGCGCGGATGTATCCGGCCGGCCCTTCCGGTATCGATTACAGCGCCATCATCGCCGCCCGGCATTTCGACCGGCTTGACGGCCTTTTGAGCGATGCCGCCGCCAAGGGGGCCGAAGTCGTCCGCCTTGGCGCGCCTGTGTCCGAGGCCCGGCCGCAGACCCTCGCCCCGGCCCTGGTCTTTGGGGCCACCGACGCGATGGAAGTCATGCATCAGGAAATCTTCGGCCCGATCCTGCCGGTCGTGTCCTATCGCAGCATCGACGAGGTCATCGCCTTCGTCAACGCGCGCCCGCGCCCGCTGGCGCTCTATCATTTCGGCGCGGACGGGGCCGACCGGCGGCGGCTCCTGGACCGCACCACCTCGGGCAATGTCGGGCTGAACACCACGCTGATGCATTACGCGCAGGACGACCTGCCCTTCGGCGGCGTGGGCGCCAGCGGCATCGGCGCCTATCATGGGATCGAAGGCTTCCGCGCCATAAGCCACGCCAAGGGCATCTATGCCCAAGGCCGCTGGAACGGGGCGAACCTGCTGCGCGCGCCCTTCGGCCCAGGGTCCGACCGGCTCCTCAACGCCCTGCTGTCAGAGCGCTGGCACCGGCTTTGCGAAACCCTCTCCCGCATCCTCTGACCTTTTTTGCGCTTCAAGCATCAAACCCCTCCAAGGAGATCATCATGCCCAAAACCAACCGCAGACGCTGGCTCTGGCCCGCTGCCGCTGTCGTGGCGCTTGGCGGCGCTGCCGCGCTGTTCGGGCCGAACCTTGCCCTTGAGAAAGCCACACTGACCACGCTTGCCGCCGAGGCCGCCCAGCCCACCCCGGATCGCGACGCCGCAAATACCGCCACCGTCGATCTGGCGGGCCATGTCGTGCCGGTCCTGGAAGGAGGGCTCTTCGATCGCTACCGCTTCAACCCGCCGCTGACGGTGGTGCAGGCCGAACGTCCGGCGCTGGACCTGGGCTGGTTCGAGGGCATCGCCAAGGAGAAGAAAGAGGTGGGCTTCACCACCTGGTCGCCGAACTTCTACTACGACAACAGCAGCATCACCGCGATATACACCGCCGACATGGCCAGCATCGAGCGCCTGATCCCGGCGGCGGTGAGGGCGGTCGTCCAGCCGATCTCCTTCGCGCCGGGCAGGGGGCTGGTCGCCATCACCTCCTACGCCTATCACTACTGCGACAATGACAACTACAACGAGCTGTCGATTTCGGTCGTCACCACCCGCCCCGATCAGGGCAACTGGGGCCTGATCTCGCTGATGGGTCAGCTGAACGACCAGAGCCTCTGGGGCTATGTCCTCAAACTGCCGGTGGACACCGAACTGGCGCGCGTGCGGGGCGTCGTCGGTTACAACCTGCCGAAATGGAAGATCCCGATCGACTACAGTGCCGAGGGCGGTACGGTGGCTTTCACCTATTACGATGTGGCGGGCAATGTCGATTTCTCGATGACCGGCAAGAAGCTGGACACGGCTGGTGCCGCCCCGACGGTCTCGCGGATGAACTTCGTGAACCTGGACGAGCAGGGACGGGTGACGCATGGCTACTCGGACGTGCGGGGAGTCGAGCGGGCAAGCAGCCGGGCTGGCGGGGATGTCGAGCTTGCCCTGGGCCAGGGACCGCTGTCGTCCTTCATTCGCTCGCTCGGTCTGGAAAAGCTGGTTCGCTACGACTACCAGCCGGTATTCCAGGCGGCGCTTTATACGCCCGAACCGCTTTAGATCAGGATCGGTTGTTTGCCCAAGGGATCTGACGGGCTGGCTCCGAGGGTAGCGAGGAGGCGATCAGGATGATCGGCCCTTTGCGGACGGTCGAGCATGCTCTATGCCCTGTGGCAGTTCACCCAAGACCGCCGTTCAGCCAGTGGTGCAGCCAGGTCTTCGCTGTCTTCGCCGCTTTGCATCTTCGATGATATCTTACGTAGGGCCAGTGCCTGTTTATCTACCTTGAAACTACGGCAGGAAAACGATGAATATCGCAACGATAGGCATATGCTGGAGATTGCCATGGTCAGACGAGTCACTCCATCGCAATTCCGAAGCATGGTTCAACAGCAGCAGAACCGGCAAAAACAAGCCGTGCGGAAACTCCAGCAGGCTCTTCAACGTGCCGAACGGGAGGATAAGGCTGCGAAAGCGCAGTTCGTTCGCGAGGTGAACCGCAAGATAGACAAGCATAATCGAGCGGTTCGGCAGGAGAACCAGCGACGCCGCTCGGCCGTGCAGAAGTATAACGCCTCTGTTCAGCAGCATAATGCGCATGTCGAGCGTGAACGGCAGCGTCGTCTCGCTGCGCTTCGGAGTTTGTCTTCACCACGCTTCGTCGAAGTCCGAAGCTCATCCATCGACTTGAACGAATCCTACGAGCGTATCACTCCGGATGGTGTTCCTGATAAAGAGATCTTGGGTGCCGCCGAACGCGAGATCAGCAACAGTGCATCTGTTGCTTACTCACTCAATACGGGCGACGAGCCACAAGCGGAGAGCGATGAAGATACTGGCATCCTGGACTATCTGGATGATCTCTCCCAAGATCTTTGCGATAGATGGCGTGGCGCAATTTTCGCGCTCAATCCCACCAATGCAGACGCGGCGCGACATTTCTGCACAAGCGTCCGCGAGATCTTCACGGAAATTCTGGACCGGTGGGCTGACAACAAGGAAGTGATAGCCGCAGATCCGGGCTGCGAAAGGACGCAGCAGGGGACACCGTCGCGGCGCGCGAAGATCCGGTTTCTTCTGAAGCGCAAAGAAGCAGTTCACCCGAAATGCTCGGATTCGTCGAGAAGGACATTGAGGACATCCTCCAGCTCTTCCCCGTCTTCAACAAGGCGACACATGGCGCTGCAGGAACGATCACCTTCTCAAGCTTAGTTTCTCTCCGAAAACGGGTGGAGGGCGGGATAATGTTCCTGGCCACAATCGCCTCGTAGGTCCGAACGGGGCGCGTCTCGCCGCAGGAGTCTCGTCGGCGCGATGGTGAACCGCGCCGAGTCTGCCAGAGGCTTCAACTCCTGAGTAGGATGAAGCCCCATGAGCAAGACCACGAACAAGTATTCCGCCGAGGCGCGTGAGCGTGCGGTGCGGATGCTTTCCTGGTCAGGGCGATCGAACGGATCAGGTTCTCGACCGGGCTGGTGTCCAGTTCGGGGGTGCCGTGGTCGAGGAAGTGGATCAGGCTGAGCCATTGTGCGAGGGTGTTGCGCCACTTCGGCTGCGAGACACGCGTATTGCGCGACAATCTTGGTGAGACGCGCGCGTCACTCTGGATGAAATTCTACGTCGCGGCGTCTGGCAGGGTATCAGCGTGATTGTCGCTGGCAAGGTCCTGCGTGCTGGGTGATTGACGCTCCGCGACCGACTGGGGCGTATTGTTGATTGTCGCGAATGCGGCCGGTCGTCCCCGTGTCCACTTTGCCTCCATGGCGCTGCGCCGGCGATAGCTTTCGACATTCAACTCGAAGATGTTGGCGTGATGGACCAGCCGGTCGACCGCGGCGAGCGTCATGGCGGGGTCAGGGAAGACCCGGTTCCATTCGCCGAAGGGCTGGTTGGCGGTGATCAGGATGGAGCGCCGCTCGTATCAGGGCATGGAAGGGCATTGGGTGACGCTGTTCGCACTTGACGCACAGAACCACCTGCGCGAAGTAGAGATTTGAACGAAGCCGAGTTCTGGTAGCTGTGATAAAGACGATATTGCTCTTTATTAGCAAGCCAAGTTGCTGCCGTGATATGCCTTTTTATTGCTGATAACTTACACTCAAATTAGATTGACGGTCGCCATACGAACATTATAGAGAGCTTTGAGGTCGATGGCTTCTGGGGCGTGAAGAAGCTCAGGATAAGGTTCAATAGCGACCTTAATTTTATCATCGGCCACAACGGCAGCGGAAAAACTACAGCCATTAACATTCTGGCAGCCACGCTAAAAGCTGACTTCCAGCATCTCTATGCGGCCAACGTCAAGAAAATCACGATAAAACTGAAAACGATTGGCAAGAATCAAAAGCCAATCATAGAAGTAGTCAAAGATGAGGACCCCGTTATGGGGTCCGTTAACATCAAGTATGTCATAAAACTTAACTCCGCGGATAAGGGAAGGTCGTTCGGAGTGGAGGGACCCCCTAGATAGTCGGATATATCGCGATCATCCTTCCATCAGGCGCATGCAGCCAATGGAAGAGGGAGGACGTCTCGAGCTAATACTCAGAGAAATAGTTGAAACAAACTGGCTCTCCATCCATCGCTCGTCGGTCGACATTCAGAAGAGGTCCATGCGGGATGAAATTTCAGAGTCACCGATCGATGTTAAGCTAAAGCAAATATCGCGCGCGTTCGCCAACTATTTTTCCTTGCTCTCAGCAAAGGCAGACGTCGAGACTAAGAACTTCCAAGAGCAAACCTTCTTGTCTATGCTTCAGGGCGAGCAGCGTTCGTCTTCAATATTTCAGGAAGCTCGGCAGCAAGCCGAAGATAAGGAGAATCTTGTTGGCGTGCTCATGGAGATGGGGTTTCGAGAACGAAATCGAATAGGACTGTAGAGTCCTTTTATAGGTCCGTCGAAGCGGCTAAAAAAAAGGTATCCGCTGAAAATGGGCTTGTCCTTGCGGATGCACTAACTCTGGCCGATTCTCAGCGTATCAGAGCTATGATCGAGCGCTGGCGAGAGCTGAACCATTCACGGTCCAATATATTCCAGCCACGGTTGAATTTTGTAGATATCATGAATAGCCTCTTCTCCGGGAAGTCTATTTCGTTTGATGAGCGCAACATCCCTAAAATACGCTTGCCCCATGGCGGGGAGGCGGATATAGGGACACTCTCCTCCGGTGAAAAGCAGCTATTTATCATCCTCGGCGAGGCCCTTCTTCAGGAGAAGCGAGAAGTTGTCTTTATCTCTGACGAACCGGAACTGTCCCTGCACGTCATTTGGCAAAGCAGCCTCTTTGAAAACATAAGGGCAATAAATCCTAATTGCCAAGTCATCACGGCAACGCATTCTCCCGACATCATCGGTCCATTCATGAGCAAGGTCACCAAGATTGAGGATTGCTTCCTGTGAGCTTGCAGAGGACTAACTATGGCTTGAATAATGAACATTTATTCTATGATGTTTCTATCGTTGTTTACTGCGAGGGCAAGGAGATTGACGGGCATACCCACGACGAAATGTTTTGGGGGAGGGTCCTGTCAAGTTTTGGCATTAACTGCGTATGCAAGAGTCGCGGATCAAAAACGGATATTATCCCACTTGCACTCCAAGCACTCCAAGGCAACGTTGAGAACGTAGCTTTCGCGATGGATAGGGACTATGGAGACTACCATGGATTTCCTATCGAAGATCGACGGGTGCTATACACCTATGGATACTCGTGGGAAAACGACATCCTGCTGGGCTTGGACGCTACCGCTGTCTTCAGCATGTTTGCGGCCATCCCTCACGGTGATTCTGTTGATCAGGATCTAGTCTCTTTCGTGGCGGCAGCTTCAGATACGGGCTGTCGAGTGGCACAGATGGACATTCAAAATTCACTAACAGCTGTAGCGCTTTTCGATCGCGAAAAGCCAGTGTCAATTTTTGTTGGAACAGGACCGAACCTTCGCTTCAACGAGTCGGACATTGCCAGAAGATTCAATCAGATAGCAGCATCCGAAGAGATGCCTGAAACTGGAGAGGGGTCACCTAACTGGCTGAGGGTGTTTTTTGGAAAGGCGTGCGCAAGGTTGATTTATCAGTGGTTCGTTGATCGCTCGCAAGTTTACGACAGTCGATCTAAAATACCTTATGATGCATTTCTTCGGCTCTGCATATTGACCATGAAGTTTAACGCCGAAGAATCACCCCGGGATCGCCACTATAAGAATGCAATTGAAGCACTTTCGCAGCATTAGCCGAGACGATAGCCTGATGTGATACCCTCCGGTCATTTGAGCCGTTCATCCACTCGCCCGGAGATGCCGGTGTCAGAGCGTGAGACGGTTAAGGTCAAGGGGTTACTATTGAACTGAGGAGCCGGTTTCCGATTTTGGATAACTTGTCGCAGAGATCGCCATCAAGGCTAAAGCATGCCTGGCTGCCGGAGAAGTGAATCTCTCGCCATAAAGCTTAGCAGGGAAATGGAGCATGCTTGCTGCCTTTTGAGCCCTAAGATGCCGAGCTTGAGCAAGTTGCTCGCACGAACGGCCGCATGTCCAACTTACCTGCGATGGGGCACCGCAGTTGGGCTGCTCACCGGCCCTACCGTTTATCTGACCGAAAATGCCGCAACTACCGTGAATGTCCGCTCTGGCCTGATGCTGCAGGTGCGCTCCCGCACTGCCACCGTCTGTTTCCCGCCCTACTTCACCGCACGGTTCACTTGTTCAGCGATACCTGTACACTGCTCGATCGAGCGCCTCGAAGGGCTCGGCGTTCTCAAGTAGCAGCCCGTCCTCGACCATCCGCGCATAGTCTGAGGCCAATGCTGCGCGCGCTTCGCCGCTGGGGACGAGCCGCAGCTTTCCGGTGACGGCCTCCCCATAGTCGACAGCCGTACTATCCGCCGCCTTCTCCGCGAAGAACATGCTCTTGTGCTGCGCAACCGCGCGGGCGAGATCGCGGCCGGCTGCGGCGGCAGTGGCGATCCCGGCATCATCCAGCCGGACAACATCATGCCAATGGCGTGCGAACCGTTCGCCGCGAAGCCGCTCCTGCAAGCAGAAGATGTGGATCGCGGTCGCCTTTTCCCAGAAGGTACGCTCGGCGTGCATCACGCGCGGCGAAGCCGTCGGGAATGTCACACCATCGAGGAAGCCCGCCGCGTCGCAGACCACATCGCGCGAGCTGACGGGTTCGCCGGTCGAGCGGGCGCCGAACTCCAGCAGGACGCTGGGTGCGACATAACCGGATCCGGTAGAGGTCGCCTCATAGTCGATGAAGAGCTTCTCGCCTTCCACCCGAGTGGCCGCTGAAACGTCCTGCGATCCGATGGCGCCGATGAGCAGGGGCTGCACCGTTCCCGAAACCCACTCCGGTAGCCGCTGGCGCACCGCCTTCGACCAGCGCTTCTCTTCACTGCGCGTCGCGGGCAGGGCCTCGTCGTTGTCGTTGACCAGATCGGGGGCGATCGCCCGGATGTCGTAGGTCAGATCGACATCCTCCGAGAAGCGATGGATGATGCCATAGGCCTTCGAAAGCGATGTCCCTCCTTGAAGACGAGATGGGGACCCAGCTCGGAGCCGAAGATGGTCTGCAGCGCCCAGACGACCCACACATCCTTTTCCAGCAGATGGGCGGGCCGTCCGGAATGGTCAGCCGCCACGCCGAGAGCGTCCCGACGGTCGCTGGTTGACATCGAAAGAAAAGCCTCAGCCATGGGCTGCCCTGCCGATGCTTCGGGCAAGCCAGGTCGGAAACTGCGGTGCGGCGGCCACCAGTTCTCCGAACGCCGTAGGCGGCAGCTTGCGCTTCAGGGCCGTGAGTGCCGATTCCGCCTGCTCCGGGCCGAGCCAGGCCAGGGCGCGCACCGCCTGACCCGCGGGGCGATCGGCCAGGGCAAGCTGCCAGCGTGGGGCATGCCGCAATTCCACCAACTGCTTGCCCAGGGTCATCGTGCGGCTGCGGCCCGAGGTCAGATAGACCGAGCGAACCGGCACCTGTGTCGTGAGGCCCAGTGCGTTCGCCGCCGCCGCACCGTTCGGTACGATGACCTCGCCGCGCTGCACCGCCAGCGCCTCGACCGCCTGCTCTATCGACGGCGCGCGCGTGCCGAAGCGGCTGGTCACCGGACGCAGATAGACACCGCGCCCGGCCCGGATCAGTTGCCCGCGCTCGGCAAGGCGCGACAGGGCCTGGTCCACCCCGGCGCGGCTGCCGAGGTGAAGCAGGCTCTTCGCCGCCAGCGGGGTTCCCTCCGGAAGCCGCTCGGCATGCGTCAGTATCTGTTCTGTCAGACGTTGCATGTCAAAATTTCCTGTCAGGAACATATGCGATTTTCTGACAGTTTTCAATGTGAAGTATCCGACCGAGGAAGAGGGGCCGGCTTGGAGTAGACGGCGCGTGTGTCGATGTCGAACGGGACTTATCGCCGGCGAGCCGACAGATGGATTGTGGGGAAAACTTTCCCACTGGCCGGCACTTCGTTGCCGGCGCACCCCTTTCTGCGGGGGAGACCCCCGCAACGCCCCCTTTTAGAGTGAGAGTACAGGCCGGGTTTGCCGTGACGGGTTGAGGGCTGGAGAAGGGTCTCCGGCGGCCGTCGCGGAGAACCGCGATGTCCAGATATGACCGCAGCGCGCGCCCAGCCTTTGACCGGGCGAACCTTTACGATGAAATCACCGGCAAGATCATCGCCGATCTGGAGGCCGAGCAATTCCCCTGGGTCCAGCCCTGGGGCTCCTCCACGGCGCAGGCCCCGCTCGGCCTGCCGAAGAACGCCAGCACCGGCCGGGCCTATAGCGGTATCAACATCCTGATCCTCTGGGGCGCGGTGATCCAGCATGGCTTTCCGGGTCAGGGCTGGCTCACCTATCGCCAGGCGGCGGCCCTCGGCGGCAATGTGCGCAAGGGCGAACGCGGCACCACTGTCGTCTATGCCGACCTTGACGCAATCTTCAATCATCGCAGAGGTGCGCCCGGAGAGAAATCTCGCGGGCGCTTTTTCGTTTCTGGCGAAGGGCGGGAACGGCACCACCCATCCTCATATTTCCCGTGCGAACCAGCGGATGCGGCCGATGATGCGGATCTCGTCGGCCGTGCGCTCGTAGGTGGGATAGAGCGGGTTGTCGGAGATAACCCGCACGGCCGGAGGGTCGCTGTTGGGGATGTGCTCGAGGCGCTTGGCCACCAGGCCCATGCCGTCGTCGAGGACGAAGATGCCTGGGGGGCTGGGGAACTGGCGCGTCATGTCGACCAGAACGGCATCGCCGTCCTGCAGCGTGGGCAGCTCCCGTGGCTCCCAAGGTGACAGCGGCTGGACGGGACAGCTGCGGCCGCGGAGCGCGAGCATCTTCAGCAAAGACCAGGGTGCCGGAACCCTTTGCATCCTCTCGACCCCATGCTGCTCGCGTGACCGGCCACGACGTCCAGCGACACGATGCAGAAAAGAGTTGACAACACCACGAATATATCGATTTTTGATATAAAGCCCGAAAATCAGGACCAAACAGATGACCGACACATTGCCCCGGGTAACCTACTCCAACATCGGAGCCGACTTCTCCCCGCTGCACGCCTTCCTCGACCGCGAGATCCCGGCGTTTCAGAACGACATGCTGGGCAAGGCCTGGGCGACGCCCTTTGCCACCGGCCCGCTTGCCGCGGTGGCCAGCCCCATCGACCCGGCGCTGGAGCTGGGCCGCTTCCCGGTGTCGACCGAAGCTGATGTAAAGGCCGCCGTCGCCTCGGCGCGCAAGGGCGCCAGGGTCTGGAACCAGGCCAGCCTCGACGACCGTCTCGCCTTTGCCGCGCGCTGGCAGGCGGCGCTGGACGAGGCGAAATACCGTCTCGGCATCGCTGCGCTGTTCGAGGTCGGCAAGTCGCGGACCGAAGCCATCGGCGAGGCCGAAGAAGCGGTCGACATGCTCGACTACTATCCGGGCGAGCTGAAGGCGAACGCCGGCTACCGCCGCGAGATGATCGAAATGGTGCCGGGAGAGACTGCCGTCTCGGTCCAGCGGCCATATGGCGTCTTTGCCGTGGTGGCGCCCTTCAACTTCCCGGTGGCGCTGTCGGTGGGGATGCTCTGCGGCGCGCTGCTGACCGGCAATGCGGTGGTCTACAAGCCGTCGCCCGAATGTCAGCTGACCGGGCTCTTGCTGGCGGAAACGCTGCGCAAGGCCGGCCTGCCCGAGGGGGTGTTCAACCTGGTGCTTGGCGGTGCCGCGACCGGCGAGGCGCTGACCACCGATCCCGGGATCGACGGCGTGGTCTTCACCGGCTCGCACAAGACCGGCATGTCGATCTTCCGCCACATGGCGGCGCGTCCCTGGATGCGCCCGGTCATCGCCGAGATGGGTGGCAAGAATCCGGCCTATGTTACCAAGAATGCCGACATCGAACGCGCCGCCGCCGGGGTCGCCCGCTCGGCCTATGGTCTGCAGGGGCAGAAATGCTCGGCCTGCTCGGTGGTCTATGTCGACAATGCGGTGAAAGATAAGTTCATCGAGGCGTTCCGGGCCTTTGCCGCAACGCTGCAGGTCGGCGACCCGCGTGATGCCGCCACCTTCATGGGGCCGCTCTATAACGATGCCGCCGCCGCGCGTTTCTCGCAGGCCGTGGCCGAGGCCCGCGCCACCGGCAACGTCCTGCTGGGCGGCGAGCGGATCGCTGATCTGCCCGGCAATTACTTCGCCCCGACGCTGGTCGAGATGGACGGGCCGTCGCGCCTGAGCCGGGAAGAGCTGTTCATGCCCTTCCTCGTCCTGCGGGGCGTGGACGGGCTGGAGGCCGCTCTGGCCGAGGGCAACGACGTCTCCTACGGCCTGTCGGCAGGGATCTTCTCGCAGGATCAGGCCGAGATCGACCATTTCCTGACCCATGCCGAGGCGGGGGTGCTTTATGCCAACCGCGCCTCGGGCGCGACCACCGGCGCCTGGCCGGGCGGGCAGCCGTTCTGCGGCTGGAAGGGCACCGGCGTCGGCGGCAAGGGCGGGCTGGGCACCTGGTATCTGCCGCAGTTCATGCACGAGCAGAGCCACACGATCATGACCGTCTGAGCGGTCCGCGCCCCCTGGGCCTTCCCCGGGGGCGCCCTCTTTTTTCCGACCTCCATCCCTGCGGATCATCATGCCGACCTATCCAGACAGCTTTCCCGCCTCGCGCCGCCTTTTCGAACGCGCCTGCAAGGTGATGCCGGGCGGGAACACCCGGACCACGGTCTTCCTCGACCCGTTCCCGATCTATGCCGTCCGGGGCGAGGGCTGCCGGGTCTGGGACGCCGACGGCCAGGTGTTCTACGACTGCATCAACAATTTCACCGCCATGATCCACGGCTACGGCCAGCCGGAACAGGTGGCCGAGGTCGCGGCGCAGCTGCCGCTTGGCACCGCCTTCGGCGCACCCACCGAATCCGAGATCGAGCTGGCCGAGCTGCTGATCGGCCGCCTGCCGGCGATGGACCAGATCCGCTTTGCCAATTCCGGCACCGAAGGCGTGATGATGGCGATCAAGGCCGCGCGCGCCTTCACCGGCCGGCCGAAGACCGTCAAGATCGAGGGCGCCTATCACGGCTCTTACGATTTCGCCGAGGTCAGCCTCGACAGCGCGCCGGGGAACTGGGGCGACATGCCGGCCGCGACCGCCTATGCCAGGGGCACTCCGGCGGGGGTGCTGGCCGATGTGATCGTGGTACCCTTCAACGATACCGAAGCCCTACGCGCCGTCTTTGCCCGCGACGGCGAAACCATAGCCGCGGTGCTGATCGACCCGATGCCGAACCGCGCCGGGCTGATCCCTGCGCGCAAGGACTATCTGGAGGCGATGGCGCAGATCGCCCGCGACGCGGGCGCGCTGGTGATCTTCGACGAGGTGATCTCGTTCCGGCTGGGCCATTCCGGGGCGCAGGGCCTGTGGGGCATCCGGCCGGACCTGACCGCGCTGGGCAAGATCATCGGCGGCGGCTTTCCGGTGGGCGCGGTCGCGGGCCGGGCCGAGGTGATGGCGGTGTTCGATCCCACCTCCGGCAAGCCCGCGCTGCCGCATGGCGGCACCTTCACCGCCAATCCGGTGACGATGCGGGCCGGGCTGGCGGCGATGCGTGCGCTGACGCCCGCGGCCTTTGCCCATCTCGACTCGCTGGGGGATTTCCTGCGCGACGGCATCAATGCGGCGCTGGCGCGGCTGGCGCTGCCGGGGCGCTGCGTCGGGCTCGGCTCGCTCTTCAAGGTGCATTTCACCGCGCAGCCGATCACCGATTACCGCTCGGTCTATCCCGGCCCGGTCGAAAAGCGTCGCCTTGGCGCCTTCCACCGCGGGCTGCTGGACCGCGGGGTGCTTTCGGCCAGCTACGGGCTGTTCGCGCTTTCGACCCCCATGACCCGAACCGACGCGGCCGAAATCCTTGCGGCTATCGAAGACACGCTCGGCGAGATCGCCCGCGAGGGCTGAGGCGCCGGAACAGGACGGAAAAGAAGATGACAGCGAAACTTCATGCGGCGGTGATCGGCGGCGGCGCGGCCGGCATGGCCACGGCGCTGGAACTGGCCCGCCAGGGCGCAAAGGTGACGGTGCTGGAAGCGGATGCGCTCGGCTCGGGGTCCTCGGGGCGCTCGGTCGGGGTGGTGGGCACCCAGATGACCGATCCGTTCCAGCTGCTGATGCGGCGCTATGGCCAGGCCCGGTTCCGCGAATGGGAGGGGCAGGGCTTCCGCTTCAACCATATCGGCTATCTGCGGCTGGCGCGCACCCCTGCGCAGATGCGCGCGCTGGAAGAATCCCAGCGCATGCAGGAAGAGGCGGGGTTCCGCGCCCGCGTTCTTGCCCCGGAAGAGATGGTGCAGCTGATCCCGCATCTTTCGGTCGAGGGGCTGGCGGGCGGGATCTTCGGGCCGGATGACGGCTTTCTGGATCCCTACGAGCTTTGCACCTTCCTGGGCGCGCGCCTGCGCGAACAGGGCGGCGAGATCCGCCAGTTCTGCAAGGTGACGGGGGTCGCGCGGCGCAGCGGCGGCTACCGGCTGGAGACCACGAAGGGCGGGCTCGACTGCGATGTCGTGGTCAATGCCGCCGGCGCCTGGGCGCCGAAAGTGGCGGCGATGTTCGGGCAGGAGCTTCACATCTTCCCCGAGCGCCACGAGGCCATGGCGATCCTGCTGGATCAGCCGCTCGACTATACGATGCCGATGGTGATGGACCTGATCGACGGCCAGGGCACCGGGCTGAACTTCCGCCACGAAAAGCCGAACGAACTGATTTCCGAGATCCACAAGGTCTCGACCGGCACATTCTCGGACCCCGACGACTACAACGACCAGTGCATGGACGCATCGCGCGAATATCTGGCGGAGCTGCTGCTGGAACGTCTGCCCGATCTGCCCGGCGCGCGGCTGGGCCGGGGCTGGGCGGGGCTCTATCCGATCACCGCCGACCACAAGCCCTTCGCCGGGCCGGTCGATCCATCCGAGCCGGGGCTGATCACCGCGGGCGGCGGCGGGGGCTACGGCATCCAGCTTTCCCCGGTGATCGGCATCGCGGCCGCCGACTGGGCGCTGCACGGCGCTGTCGTCTCGGCCCCGGGGCTGGAGGCGCTGCGGCCTTCACCCGACCGGAACCGCCCCGTAAGTGCCGCCGCGAACCACGAGGAGCAGCACTGATGTCCGAAGCGCAAACCCCGGCCGGGCCGCCGGTCGTCTCGCTCAAGAAGATCAACATCCGCTACGGCAACCATCATGCGGTCCGCGATGTCTCGCTGGACATCGCGCGCGGCGAGGTGGTTGCCATGGTCGGGCCCAGCGGGGCGGGCAAGAGCACGCTTCTGCGTGCGATCAACATGCTGGAGACGCCCAGTTCCGGCACGCTTCACGTCGGCGATTTCACCTTTTCGCTCGACCACAGGCTTAGCCAGAAAGAGCTGCTGGCGCTGCGGCGCTCGACCGGGATGGTGTTCCAGCAGTTCAACCTGTTCCCGCACATGACGGTCGAGAAGAACATCTCGCTGCCGCAGATGCGGGTGCTGGGCCGCTCGCGCGCCGAGGCCGACAAGGTGACGGCGCGGCTTCTGGAACGGGTGCATCTGGCCGACAAGGCGAAGGCCTATCCCGCAAGATTGTCGGGCGGCCAGCAGCAGCGCATCGCCATCGCCCGCGCCCTGGCGCTGGACCCCAAGGTCATGCTGTTCGACGAGCCGACCTCGGCGCTGGACCCCGAGCTGGGGCTGGATGTGCTGGAGGTGATGCGCGAGCTGGCTGCGGACGGCATGACCATGATCGTCGTCACCCACGAGATCGCCTTTGCCGCCGAGGTGGCCGACCGGGTGATCGTCATGGCCGATGGCGAGATCATCGAACAGGGCCCCCCTGATCAGGTGATCCGCAATCCCCAGCTGCCGCGGACGCAGAAGTTCTTCCGCGCCATTCTGGACCGCCACTGATGACCGGGGTCTTCCTTGCCCTGCTGAAGGGGGTTCCGGTCGCGCTGGCGGTGACCGGGCTGGCGTTCCTGATCGGCGCCGTTCTCGGCATCCCGCTGGTGCTGATGCGGCGCGCGCGGTCCTGGCTGCCGCGGCTGATCGCGCGGATCTATATCGACGTGATGCGGGGCATCCCGCCGGTGGTCTGGCTGTTCATCATCTTCTTCGGCCTTGGCAGCGGCATCATCGCGCTCAGCCCGTTCAGGGCGGCGGTGCTGGGGATGGGGCTGATCTCGGCCGCCTATCTGGCCGAAATCTACCGCGGCGGCTTTCTGACCCTGCCGGCGGGGCAGAATGCGGCGGCGGTGGCGCTGGGCCTGACCCGGCTCGACACGTTGCGCTATGTGCTGGCGCCGCAGGTGCTGCGGGTCTCGGTCGCGCCGATGGCGACCTTTCTGGTCAGCCTGCTGAAGGACACCACCGTCGCTTCGACCATCGGCGTGCGCGACGTGATGATGCTGGTGACCCAGCAGGCGCAGGCGGCAGGCGGCGGCTTTGCCCCGTTCATCGCGGCGGCGGTCCTTTACATCCTGCTGTCGATCCCGGTGGCGGTGCTGGCCCGCACGATGGATGCAAGGATGCGCGGGAGGATTGCGGCATGAGCGAGCTTCTGGCGAACTGGGCCGACTGGCTGCCGCAGCTGTGGAAAGGGCTGCTGATCAGCCTGCAACTGACCGGGGCCGCGCTGGCGGCGGGGCTTCCGCTGGGGCTGGCGCTGGCGCTGCTGACCTCGGCGCGCACGCCCTGGCTGAAATGGCCCGCCATCGCGCTGGTCGAGGTGGGCCGCGGCGCGCCCGCGCTGGTGGTCCTGCAGATGGTCTATTACGGCCTGCCTTCGGCGGGGATCAACGTCAGCGCCTTTGTCTCGGGCGCGCTGGCGCTGGCGCTGACCACCGGCGCCTATACCAGCGAGATCCTGCGCGCAGGCATCAACGCCGTGCCAAGGGGCGAGGTCGAGGCCGGCCATGCGCTGGGCATGACGCCGGGCGATGTGCTGCGCTTTGTGGTGATCCCGCAAGGGGTGGTCTTCGCGGTTCCGGCGCTGATGGGCTTTGCGATCCTGATCTTCCAGGCCACCGCGCTGACCTTCACCATCGCCATCCCCGAGCTGCTGGCCCGTGCTTACCGGATCGGGGCGGCGACGTACCTCTATCTCGATGTCCTCATCCTGGCCGGCCTCGTCTACCTCGCCATCACCATTCCGTTCGGCTGGCTCGTCAACCGCGCCGCGCGGCGCCTTGGCAGCCATCTCGGCTGAAACCCCATCCAACAGGAGGAGAAGACCATGAACACCGCAAGACTTTCGCTCGCCGCCGTTGCACTGACCCTTTCGGGGGCCGGGCTCGCGCTCGCGCAGGACTGCACCCCGAAGCACAGCTTCACCACCCTGTCCGAGGGCACGCTGACGGTCGCCCTGACCAACACCCCGCCCTATTCGGCCGAGAAGGACGGCACCGTTGGCGGCATCGACGGCGATCTTCTGGCGAAATTTGCCGAAGAGAACTGCCTGAAGATCGCCTACGAGATCTTCACCTATCCGGCCGCGGTCTCGGCGGTGCAGACTGGCCGCGCCGATGTTGCGCTGGGCGGGTTCTACCGCACCGTGGCGCGCGACAAGGTGATCACACTGTCGACCCCGGTCTATCTGGACCAGCTGGCGGTCGCCTCGAAAGACGGGCTTTCGACCGTCGACCAGCTGATCGGCAAGAAGATCGGCACCGTCGAGGGCTACGACTGGGTGATGGAGATGGAGGACACGATCGACGGCTCGACCACCTATCCCTCGTCGCTGAACCTGGCGCAGGACGTGCAGGCCGGGCGGCTGGATGCCGGGCTGGAGGGTTTCGGCGCCGCGGTCGTGCTGCACGCGGGCACCGACGTGAAGGTCGTCCTGCTCGAGGCCGACCCGCGCATCACCGCCACCACGCTCGCCTCGCAGACGGCGTTCCTGCTGCCCAAGAACAACGAGGAGTTCGTGACTGCGGTCAATGCCTCGATTGAAGACTACCGCACCGCCGGCGTGATCGGCGAGGTGCTCTCGGCCTATGGCCTCGACCCGTCGGCGGCCGATGTCGGCGAAAGCCGCGTGATCGACTGATCCCCACCCCGGGCCCAGACCGGCACGGGGACGAAGAAGGAAGCGGCGCCGGGAACCCCCGGGCGCCGCTTTTACCCCCCGTAGGGCGGGCGACGCGGCCAGCTATCAGGTTGCGCGGCGGCTCGGGCTCGGGGTAGATGTGACAGGATTTACCTGAAAATGGCTGGCATTAGCTCGATGGCCGCATCGGAAAACCGCGACACACCGCTCGAGCGGTATATGACGACCCTGGAGCTTCTGGCCCCGCATGCCGACGGGCTGACCCAATCCGAACTGGAACGCGCGCTTGATCTGCCCAAGGCGAGCGTCAACCGGATGGTTCACGTGTTGCTCGACAGCGGGCTGATCGCGCCCAGCCCGGGGCGCGCGCGCGCCTTTCAACTGGGCCCGCGCATTCTGCATCTGCTGCACGGCGCCAACGACACCAGCTGGCTGGAGCGCATCAGCGCCCGGCCCCTGCAACAGCTTGCGGCGGCGACCGAGCAGTCGGCCTTCCTCGCCCGGCTCTACGAGACCGAGATCCGTTCTGTGAACTGCGTGGCGCCCGATACCACGGTGCGGCTGCATATCGTTCCCGGCACGGTGATGCCGCCCCATGCCTCGGCCTCGGCCAAGGCGATCCTCAGCTATCTGCCGCCGGAGCTGCGCGACCGCATCCTTGACGCGCACGAGCCCGAAGCCTTCACCTCGCGCACGCTGACCGACCGGGCGGAGCTGGTCGAGGATATCGCCCGGGTGCCGGAGCGCGGCTATTCCATCGAATGTGGCGAGCATGTCTACGGACTGGCCTCGGTGGCGCGGCCGATCTTCGGCCCGTCGGGCGAGGTGCGCTATGTGGTCGGCCTGACCGGGCCCGAGAACAGCATCCTCGGCCCGAACAAAGAGCACAACCTGGCGGCGCTGGCCGAGGCGAGCGAAAAGCTGAGCCGGATGCTCACCCTGCCGATGACCTGATCCGGGTCAGCTCGGGAGTCCCCCGGCCATGTGCTCCGCGCTCGTGGCGGTTGTCCGGTGCAGAGAAATCTGCGCGTTGCCTGCGTGCAGCGTTCCGTCTGGCCTGCCGGGAACTGCTTTGTCCGAGGCTGCTGCGGTCCGGGCTGCGACCGAAGAAGCGATACGGATTCCAACGGGAGAGGCTGGAATGCCGAGCAGGCGCCCCAGCCTAGCCAATCCACATCCGCAACACCCCCGCAACCGCGGCCACCGCCGCGACGCCGCCAAGATACAGCGCCACGAACCAGGCCAGTTTGCGGCCCATCAGTGATAGCCCGCGTCGGGGTCGACCTTGCCCCGGAATACCCAGTAGGAATAGCCGGTATAGACCAGGATCACCGGGACCAGCAGGATCACCCCGGTCATGAAGAAGCGCTGGCTCTTTTCCGGGGCGGCGGCGTCCCAGATGGTCAGGCTGCCCGGCACGATGTCCGGATAGACCGAGATCCCCAGCCCCACGAAGCACAGCGCGAACAGTGCCAGCGCCAGGAAGAACGGCCAGCGGTCGCGGCGCGCGGCCAGCATCCGCAGCAGGCCCAGCCACACCGCCGCCACCAGCAGCGGCACCAGCCCGGTGACGGTGATCGCCGGCCACTCGAACCAGCGCTGCCAGTATTCCCCCAGCAGGAACGGCGTGGCCAGGCTGACCGCGATGATGGCGGCCAGCATGGCGATGGCCAGCTTGCGCGCCCAGGCATAGGCGTCGTCGCGCAGGTGGCCTTCGGTCTTGGCGATCAGCCAGCAGGCGCCCAGCAGCATGTAGGCGATGCAGACGCTGGCCCCGCACAGCAGCGAAAACGGCGTCACCCAGTCGAACCAGCCGCCGCCATAGGCGCCGTCGACGACCCGCACCCCCTGCAGCACCGTCCCCAGCGCGATCCCCTGCATGAAGGCCGCCACCACCGAGCCCAGCACGAAGCCCCGGTCCCACCAGTGCCCGCGCTTGCGGCTGCGAAAGCGGAACTCGAAGGCGACGCCGCGGAACACCAGCCCCAGCAGCATCGCGATGATCGGGACGTAAAGCGCCGGCAGCAGGATGGCATAGGCCTGCGGGAACCCGGCCAGCACCGCGCCGCCGCCCAGCACCAGCCAGGTCTCGTTCCCGTCCCAGACCGGCGCGATGGAATTGATCATGGTGTCGCGGTCCTGCTTGCGGGCAAGAGGGAACAGGATGGCGAGCCCGAGGTCGAACCCGTCCATCACCACGTAAAGGAACACCGCAAAGGCGATGGTGAGGGCCATCAGCAGGGGCATGTCCAGCATCATCGGCGCAGCTCCGGTCCGGCGGTGGCGGCCGCGGCTCCGCCCGGCATGATCCCGGCGGCGTGCTGGGGCTGGCCCGCGGCTGGGCCCTGTTCGCCGCCATGCGGCGGGCGCGCCATCAGCCGCAGCAGATAGGTGGTGCCGGCGGCGAAGATCAGCGTATAGACCACGACAAAGGCAGCGAGCGACGCCCCCACCGCCGGCGCCGCCACGGGCGAGGCCGCGTCCACGGTGCGCAACATGCCGTAGATCACCCAGGGCTGGCGGCCGACCTCGGTGGTGACCCAGCCGGCCAGCACCGCGACGAACCCCGCCGGCCCCATCGCCAGCGCCGCAAGATGCAGCCAGCGCCAGTCATGCAGCCGGCCGCGCCAGCGGGCGAGGCCGCTCCACACCCCCACGGCCAGCATCAGGACGCCCAGGCCGACCATCAGCCGGAACGACCAGAACACGATCGGCACCGGCGGCCACTGGTCGCGGGGCACGCTCTCCAGCCCCTCCATCGGCGCATTCGGATTGTGCTTGAGGATCAGCGAGCCCAGCTTGGGGATGGCTATGGCGTGGTCCATCCGCGCGTCCCGCATGTTCGGCAGGCCGAATAGATACAGCGGCGCGCCCTCGGGGTGGCTTTGGAAATGCCCCTCCATCGCCATCACCTTGACGGGCTGGTGTTCCAGCGTGTTCAGCCCGTGCTGGTCCCCGGCCAGGATCTGGACCGGCGCCACCAGCAGCAGCATCCACATCGCCATCGAGAACATGACGCGGCTTTCCTCGCCCGCGCGGCGGCGCAGCAGGTGCCAGGCGGCGGCCGCGCCGACCACCAGCGCGGTGGTCAGATAGGCGGCCAGCACCATATGGACCAGCCGATAGGGCAGCGAGGGGTTGAAGACGATCTCCCACCAGCTGCCCGGCGCGATGCGGCCGTCGGCGCCGACGATATGGCCCTGCGGCGTCTGCATCCAGCTGTTCACCGACAGGATCCAGAACGCGGACAGCAGCGTGCCGACCGCCACCGCATAGGTGGCGAAGGCGTGCAGCCCCTTGCCCACCCTGTCGGTGCCGAACAGCATCACCCCCAGGAAGCCGGCCTCCAGGAAGAACGCCGTCATCACCTCATAGGCCATCAGCGGCCCGATCACCGCCCCCGCGACATCGGTGAAGGCGGACCAGTTGGTGCCGAACTGATAGGACATGACGATGCCCGACACCACGCCCATGCCGAAGGCGATGGAAAACACCCGCATCCAGTATTTCAGCAGGTTGCGGTAGACCTCGCGTCCCGTCGCCAGCCACAGGGTTTCCAGGACGGCAAGATAGCTGGCAAGGCCGATGGTGAACGCCGGAAACACGATGTGAAAGGACATCGTGAAGGCGAACTGCAATCTGGCAAGCAGGACGGCGTCCAACTGTTCCAGCATGGCCAACCTCGCAACATGCCCGGCATCGCGGCCGTCACATCGTGACCCCACAGTGCGGCCACACGGCTGCGTTGTCCAGCGCTACATCTGCTCGCCTGATCGGAACCCGGGGGCGGCGTTCCGCGCTATACCCCCAGACTTCGACCGACGGATCGACCGAAAGGAGGCCAACCGATGGTCAGGACAATGCTTTCGTCGGCGTTTGCCGCCGCTTTGATGATTGCGCCGGTGCAGGCGCAGGATGTGGGCGACATCGTGGGCGGCATCGCCCGGCAGTATCTGCAACAGGAACATGACCGCGCCGCCTTTGCGCAGGCGCAAAGCGCCAACACGCTGTCGGCCTATCAATCCTATCTGCGGCAGTTCCCCAACGGGATATATGCCGAACAGGCGCGCGACCGCGTGCAGCGGCTGGGCGGGACCCCGGCCACCGGCAGCCAGCCCGTGGGCGACACCGCCTCGCTTTCCGCGCAGCAGCGGGTCGAGATCCAGCGCCGGCTGAGCGCGCTGGGCTACAGCACCAGCGGCGTGGACGGGAACTTCGGGCCCGGCACCCGCCGCGCCATCGCGCTGTGGCAGCGGGACCGCAATTATGCGCAGACCGGCACGCTGAGCGTGGCGCAGGCGAACGAGATCCTGCGCGGCACCGCCAGCGGACAGCCGGGCAGCGGCGCCACCGGCGCGGCGCAGACCGAGGCGGCGCTGAACCTCAACCGCCAGCAGCGCGCCACCATCCAGGCCGGGCTGACGCGGCGCGGCTTTGACACTCGCGGGGTGGACGGCGTGTTCGGCCGCGGCACCCGCAACGCCATCGCCGCCTGGCAGCGCGCCAATGATTTCAGCGCCACCGGCTATCTGACCGCGCAGCAGGTCCAGCGGCTGACCGCCCGCTAGGCCGGCCCTGCGCCGGGCAGCAGGCGAAACGGGCAGGCGCCCGGTGGGCGCCTTTCCCCACTGACAGAGGGGAAGCAGAGATGGCGCAGCCTCGACCCACCGGCCAGCACCACGGCCATCGCCGTCCCTATCTGATGTTCTGGCTGAACATGGCGCTGGGACTGGCGGTCATGTATCTGGTCATGTTCACCATGATCGACGGGCCGCGGGATTTCCGGCACAATCTCAACATGCTCTACATGGCCGTCACCATGTGGGCGCCGATGGGCATCTTCATGCTGGCGACGATGCCGGGGATGTTCCCCCGCAAGCGCCTGAACCTTGCGCTTTACGCGCTGTTCGTCGTGCTGACCGCGGCCTCGTTCGCCGCCACCCGCGCGCAGGCGCTGATCGGCGACCGGCAGTTCGTCGCCTCGATGATCCCACATCATTCCGGGGCGATCCTGATGTGCCGGCAGGCGGCGTTGCAGGACGCCGAATTGCTGGCCCTGTGCGAGCAGATCATCGCCGCCCAGCGGCGCGAGATCGAGCAGATGCAGGCGATCGGCGCCCGGCTGGACCGGCCCCGCTGACCGGCGCGTCAGCGGCGGGGGGTCGCGACCAATCAACGCGGCATCGGATCCTCGGGGGCAGAGGCGGTTGCGACTCGGCCTTGCGCGGCCGATCAGGCGGCAGGAACCTAGGGCCGGAACCCGGCCGGGGCCGGGCCGCCTGAAAGGATGCGTCATGGAAACGATCGACGATGCCTCGACCCGCGACGCGCAGGCGGTGGCCCGGGCGCTGCAGGTCGACCCGGACACCGGGCTTTCCGCCGAGGAGGCCGCGCGCCGCCTGCGCCGCTACGGGCCGAACCAACTGCGGGCCGCGCCCGCCGTGCCGGTGTGGCGGCGGATCCTGGCGCAGTTCCGGGACCCGCTGGTCTATCTGCTGCTGGGCGCGGTGGTCGTCGCGCTGGCGGCCTGGCTGATCGAGGGGCAGGAAAGCTGGCCGGTCGATGCGGTGGTGATCGCCGCCGTCGTGCTGCTGAATGCGGCGCTGGGCTTTGCGCAGGAACGCAAGGCCGCCAATGCCGTCGCCGCCCTGGCGCGGATGACCGAGGTGACCGCTTCGGTGCTGCGCGACGGCGAGCGGCGGCGGATCCCCGGGGCCGAGCTGGTGCCCGGGGACGTGCTGCTGCTGGACGAAGGCGATGCCGTCGGGGCCGATGCGCGGCTGCTGGCCGCCGCCGCGCTGCGGGTCCAGGAAGCCTCGCTGACCGGGGAAAGCGAGCCGGTGTCGAAGGACGCCGCCGCCCTGCCGGGTCCCGCGCCGCTGGCCGAGCGGTCCTCGATGGTGTTCAAGGGCACTGCCGTCGTGCAGGGCAGCGGCCGGGCGCTGGTCACCGCCACCGGGATGCGCAGCGAAATGGGCGCCATCGCCACCATGCTGGACGAAACCCGCGAGGAACCGACGCCCCTGCAACGCGAGGTGGCACGGATCGGGCGGCTGCTCGGCATCGCCGTGGTGGTCATCGCGCTGGTGGTGGTGGCGACGATCCTCGCCCTGTCCGAGATCGACGGCATCGGCGATGTGGTCACGGTGCTGCTGCTGGGGGTGTCGCTGGCCGTCGCCGCCGTGCCCGAGGGGCTGCCCGCGATCCTGTCGCTGGTGCTGGCGCTGGGCGTCCAGCGCATGGCCGCCCGCAACGCCATCGTCAAGCACCTGTCCTCGGTCGAGACGCTGGGCGCGGCGACGGTGATCTGTTCGGACAAGACCGGCACGCTGACCCGGTCCGAGATGACGATCCAGCGCATCGCCACCGCCTCGGGGGACACGCGCGTCACCGGCGTGGGCTATGCGCCGCAGGGAAGGGTCGAGACCGAGACGGGCGCGCCGGTCGGCGGCGCGCTGCGGGCCGAACATATCGTGGTGCTGGGCGGCGGCAGCCTGGCCGGCAACGCGGCCCTGCGCCAGGCCGGCGACGGGTCGTGGGAAATCCAGGGCGATCCCACCGAGGCCGCGTTCCTGGTCGCCGAAAGGAAGCTGGGCACCGACGCCCGCCGCCACCGCCGCTTTGAGCGGGTGCAGGAGATCCCGTTCAGTTCCGACCGCAAGATGATGTCCAGCATCGAGCGCGACCTGGAACAGGGCGGCGAGCTGGTGCTGGTCACCAAGGGCGCGCCCGACGTGTTGATGCAGCGCTGCAACCGCATCCGCGTCGGCACCGAGGTGCTGGACTTCGACGATGCAAGCCGCGCCGAGGCGCTGGCCGATGTCGAGCGCCTGTCCGGCGAGGCGCTGCGCACGCTGGCCGTCGCCTATCGGCCGCTTTCGGACGCCGAGGCTGCAAGCCCCGACGAGGGACTTGAGCGCGACCTGATCTTTGTGGGCACCGTCGGCATCATCGACCCCCCGCGCGAGGAAGCCGCCGAGGCGATCGCCGAGGCGCGCCGCGCCGGCATCCGGGTGATGATGATCACCGGCGACCACCCGCGCACCGCCGCCCGCATCGCCGCCCAGCTGGGCATCGCGGCCCCCGACGCCGTGGCGCTGACCGGCGCCGATCTGGATGCGCTGGACGGGCCGGCGCTGGCCGCGGCGGTGCGCGAAACCGCGGTCTATGCGCGGGTCGCGCCGGTGCACAAGCTGTGCATCGTCGATGCGTTGCAGGCCGACGGCAATGTGGTGGCGATGACCGGCGACGGGGTGAACGATGCGCCCGCGCTCAAATCGGCGGATATCGGCGTGGCGATGGGGATCACCGGCACCGAGGTGACCAAGGAGGCCGCCAAGATGATCCTGGCGGACGACAATTTCGCCACCATCGTCGCCGCCGTGCGCGAGGGGCGGGTGATCTTCCACAATATCCGCAAGTTCCTGCGCTATCTGCTGTCCTCGAACATGGGCGAGGTGCTGACGGTGTTCCTGGGCGTGGTCAGCGCCGGGGTGATCGGCCTCGATGCCGCGGGGGGCGACGGGCTGGTGCTGCCGCTGCTGGCGACGCAGATCCTGTGGATCAACCTGATCACCGATTCCGGCCCGGCGCTGGCCATGGGCGTGGACCCGGAAACCGAGGACGTCATGGCCCGCCCGCCCCGCCGCCCGACCGAGCGCGCCATCGACCTGCGGATGTGGCAAAGCGTGATCGGGACCGGGCTGGTGATGGCGCTGGCCACGCTGCTGGCCATCGACCTGCACCTGCCGGGCGGTCTGGTCGAGGGCTCGTCCTCGCTCGAGGAGGCCCGCACCGCCGGCTTTACCGTGCTGGTCTTTGCCCAGCTTTTCAACTGCTTCAGCGCCCGCTCGGAAACCGTCAGCGCCTTTCGGCATCTGTTCGTGAACCGCTGGCTGTGGGGCGCGGTGATCCTTTCGTCGCTGCTGCAGATCGCCGTGGTCCACCTGCCGCCCCTCAACCTCGCCTTCGGCACAAGGCCGCTGTCGTCCGGGCAATGGCTGCTGTGCGCGGCGCTGGGCAGCGTCGTGCTGTGGTTCGCGGAAATGCGGAAGTGGATGGCGCGGCGGGGTTAGGGTTTCAGCTGCCCGCCGTCGACCCGCATGGCCTCGCCTTGCGCTGGACTTTCACCCGGGCCCGTGGTTCTTCTGCGGGAAGCTGCTTCGGGATGCGTCGATTGAGCTCGAAAACATTGTCCAGATCGGGCTCCCGGCGTCTGTCCAAGGATGACAGGATTGCGCTGATCCTTCGGACCGCGCGCGAATTGATTCGCGAAAAGGGTTTCGAGAATTTCCTGCCGCTGGAGGTCGCGCAGCGCAGCGGCGTTTCCGAGGGCATGGTCTATAAATACTTCAAGAGCAAGCGCGAGCTGATGGAGCGCGTTGCGGAAGAATGGTTCGAGGAGTTCCTCAGCGAGGCCCCGGTCCCGGACCAGGACCAGCCGCTGCGCGACCAGCTGTTCCAGGTGATCTGGAGCTCGCTGATGTCGATCAAGAGAGAGCCGGCGCTGACGCGTTTCGTGCTGATGGAACTGCGGGCGGACCCGAATTATCGCAATCTGCCCACCTATCGGCAAAGCCGGCGTTTCGCGAAATCGGTGGTCAGCGTCATCGACCTTGGCATCCAGCGGAGGCTGATCCGGGCCGATCTGAACCGCAAACTTGCGCGCGACATGATCTTTGGCGCGATCGAACACGCCACCTGGGCATTCCTGCGCGGCGAGGATGAGGAATTTTCCGTCGAGGTCACCGCCCGCGGCATCACGGACATGATCCTCGACGGCATCAGCACGCAAAAGCCGCTGACGACCGAAATGATCGAGCGGCTCGAGCATATGGCAGGCCAGCTTGCCGATGAATTGCGCAACGCAAGGATGACGCCCCCCGCGGGTTAGGGCTGCAATCCCTCGTTGACGAATGATGCGGCCGGAATAGCCGCATGATTCTCAGATATGCAGATAGCGGTTCTGGACATCCTCGTTGTCGCGCAGTTCCGCGGCGGTTCCGTGATAGACCACCACGCCCTTTTCCAGGACATAGCAGCGGTCGCTGAGGTTCAGGACGAAATCCAGGTTCTGTTCCGCCATGATGATGGACACGCCGGCATCGCGCAATTCGCGGATCTTTTCGCCGATCTGGGCGACGATCAGCGGGGCGAGATGCGCCGCACATCGTCATTCGCGCGGACCTCATGCGGCAGGCCGGTGGCGATGATCTCTCCGTGATGCAGGACGGAAATCGTGCTGGCGATCTCGAACACCACATTCATGTCGTGTTCGGTGAACAGCAGCGTGATTCCGCGCTGCTGCACGATATCGCG
>Ga0172382_10002325_pt1 | contig 32170 bp, 29 predicted proteins | sample Leawel138RmetaG_FD_122245 | JGI IMG/M metagenome (GOLD analysis project Ga0172382, IMG submission 122245) | Leachate microbial communities from a municipal landfill in Southern Ontario, Canada - Leachate well 138R metaG | ecosystem: Engineered > Solid waste > Landfill > Unclassified | place...
CCGACAGCGACGAGGTGTCGAACGCATTGAGCGCCGCGGGCGGCAGGTCGAGGATCCGGGACAGCATGGTCGGCACCAGGATCAGTGCTCGCGCGTGATGCTTCTGCACCGCCTCCAGCGTCTCGCGGGCGTCGAAACGCCGGTGGAGCACCACGTGGTTGCCCAGCGCCAGGCCGACGGTGCAGGTCGCCAGCCCGGTGGCGTGGAACAGCGGTGCGGCAACAACGTAGGCGCTGTTGCGCGGCCATGGGATGCGGTCGAGAAGCTGGGCCGACTGCAGCGGGTTGAGCCGGTCGCGTGGCGCACCCTTCGGGATACCGGTGGTGCCGCTGGTGAGAAGCACCAATCCGCCCGGCCGTCGCGGGACAACCGGTATGGCAGTACTTTTCGTTGCAGCGCGACTCGCCATCTGTGTGCCGGTGAGGCGCACGACGTCCGGGTCGAGATCACGGAGCAGCGGTGCGAACTCGTCGTCGGCAACGACGGTGGTCACACCCTCGCGCAGGCACACATCGGCCAGTTGCGGTGCGGCGAAACCGGTGTTCAGGAGCACCGTTCGCGCGCCTGCCTTGTTGGCTGCCGCGAGGTCGAGGACCAACTCCACACCGCTTCGACGCAACAGCCCCACCACCGCCGGTCCACCCGCCGCGGCCGGTATTGCCTGTGCCCGCGCATTGGACTGTTGGTCCAAATCGACGAATGTCAGGGTTTCGGTGTCGTCGGTGAGCGCGGGCCAGTGCCGGTACTGCGCGGCCGTGAAGCTTGCCAGTCCGCCGAAGGCGCCGTAGCGACGCACGGCTCGGGATGCGCGCAGCGCATCCCGCGGACGCAGGGGGTCGACCATCCCGCGTTTGCACAACACCACCGACGCGCGAGCCAGAGTCACTGTGTGCAGGAGTCTTCCACTTGCACTCATCGGGGAATCCCATCCAGGAGTCGTAACGTGAGCCGGACCACCGCGGCCGGATCATCGAGCTGTGGGCAGTGGCCCGAGCGGGGAAGGACCACCAGATCGCTTCCCGGTATCTGCCGGTGCAGGATCCGGCTGGCGTGTACCGGGATGATCCGGTCCCGTCCACCGTGCACGATCAGGGTCGGGCAATTCACCCGAACCTCCCGATGACCGCCGGCGGTCTCGATCGCGTACTGAAACGCATAGCGGCCCAGCGTCTCCAGTGCCCGCGGCTGAGTGGCCAACGACGACCACCGACTCACCACGTCGGGATTGACCACCGCGTCGGGCCCGTACAACACCTTCCTGGCGGCGGCCTCGGTAAGGGCTCTCGCCGCCGGTGCAGGCAGCCGGATGGCGCCCACCCCGCGCCACACCGGCGCCGGAACCGGCCGCAGACGCGCCAACCGTGCCAGCCAGTGCCTGGCGTTGACGGGGTCGTCGAGCGCGACCAACCCCGCGACGAGTGCCGGATGACGGTTCGCCGCCCGCACCGCGGTGGCCGCCCCGAGCGAATTGCCGACCAGGACAACCGGACCGAGATCTTTCAGCAGCGCTCCGGCGAATGCGTCGAACTGTCCGAGCAGTGGCCCCGGGGCGCGGGCCCCTGCCCGGCCGAACCCGGGCAGATCCACCGCGACAGCTCGTCGGCCCGCGGCACCGAACCCGCGCAGAACCTCCGTCCAGGTGTCGGCGGAATCGGCGTAGCCGTGCAGCAGCACCACCGGTGGGTCGCTGCCCGGCACTGCCAGCACACGAGTCCCGACCCCGCCGAACGAGGCGCGAGTCTCGACGATCATCCCGACAGCAGCCCCTTGGCGATGTGAGTCACCTGAATCTCATTGCTGCCGGCATAGATCATCAGCGACTTGGCATCCCGCGCGAGTTGCTCGACGCGGTACTCGGCCATGTATCCGTTGCCGCCGAACAGTTGCACGGCTTCCATCGCCGCCTCCGTGGCCGCCTCGGACGAGTAGAGCTTGATCGCAGAGGCCTCCGCCAAGCTCGGCATCCTTCCGGCGCCCAGGCGTTCAAGTGTCTGGAAGACCATGTTCTGCACGTTCATCCGGGCCACCTCGATTCGGGCCAATTTCAGCTGAATCAGCTGGAACTGACCTATGTTGCGCCCCCAGAGGGTCCGGGTCTTGGCATAGTCGAGGCACAGCCGGTGACACTCGTTGATGATGCCCAGGGACATCAGCGCGATTCCGAGTCGCTCGGCAGCGAAGTTGGCGCGTGCGCTGTCGCGTCCGTCGCCGGCGCCGTGCTGCTCGGTTTCGCCGAGCAGCCGGTCCGGGGACAGCCGCACGTTGTCGAAGAACAGCTCCCCCGTCGGCGAGGACATCATGCCCATCTTCTTGAACGGTCTGCCCTGGGTCAGCCCCGCCATCCCCGAGTCCAGGACGAACGTGAGGACCGGACGCTGCCGCGGGTCGGTGGCCGGGTCGTCGGCCAACTTCGCGTAGACGACGAGCACGTCGGCGTCGGGGCCGTTGGTGATGAACGTCTTCTGCCCGTTGAGGATGTAGTCCGCGCCGTCGCGCTTGACATAGGTCTTCATCCCGCCGAATGCGTCCGAACCGGCATCGGGTTCGGTGATGGCCCATGCGGCGATCTTCTCCAGCGTCATCAGCTCCGGCAGCCACCGCTCCTTCTGCGCCAGCGTGCCCCGGCTCATGATGGTGGCCGCGCCCAGCCCCAGGCTCACCCCGATCGTGGACAGCAACCCGATGCTGACACCGGCGATCTCGGAGACCAACACCGCGGCCATCGACGCCTGGGCGCCGATGTCGCCGAGTCCTCCGCCGGCCTTCTTCTCGTGCTTCTCCCCGGTGGACCCGGACTCGTGCCGTGCCCGCTCCTTGTCCAGCATCGACTTCACCGCATCGGCGGCGACCGCGTCGAGTCCGAACTCGCTGAACAGCTTTCGTGCGATGGGGTAGGGCGACAGCGCGCCGCTCTCAAGGTCGTCCAGATGCGGTCGGATCTCGGTGGCGATGAACTCGCGCACCGTGTCACGCATGATGATGTCGGTATCTGACCATTCGTACACGGTTACGCTCCGGGCAGCCGGGCGGCGATGTCGTCGAGCTCCCAGACCTTGTCGGTCTCGATCGTCTCGACGTCCTGCCAGCCTTGGAGCAGCGAGATGGCGCCACCCTGAACGGCGTACACCTTGCCGGTGACAGGGCACTTCTCGCTCGCCAGATAGCCGACCAGCGGTGAGATGTTGGCCGGTGCGAACAAATCCAGTTCGCCGTCGTCGGGTTCGGCCATCAGCGCTCCCATGCCCGGCGTCGCCAGCGTCAGCCGGGTCCGCGCGATCGGCGCGATGGCGTTGACCCGCACCCCGTACCGCTCGAGTTCTTCTGCGGCGATCAGTGTCAGTGCGGCGATCCCGGCCTTGGCGGCCCCGTAGTTCGCCTGACCGGCATTGGGCAGCGTCACGCCGGACCCTGATGCGGTGTTGATCACCGCCGCGGTCGGCTGCTCGCCTGCCTTGGACTGTTCCTTCCAGTACGCGGCGGCGTGGTGAAGCATCGCGAAATGCCCCTTGAGGTGGACGTTGATCACCGCGTCCCACTGGTCCTCCGCCATCCCGGCGATGAACGCATCGCGCAGGATGCCGGCGTTGTTCACCAGGACGTCGAGACGGCCGAACTCGTCGATCGCCTGTTGCACCACACGCTTGGCGCCATCCCAGTCGGCCACGCTGTCGGTGTTGGCCACCGCCCGACCGCCGTTGGCGGTGATCTCGGCGACAACCTCGTGCGCGGGGCCTACGTCGGCGCCCTCACCGGTGTTACTGCCGCCGAGGTCGTTGACGACGACCGCGGCGCCCTGCGCCGCGAACAGCAGCGCGTGCTCGCGGCCGATGCCGCGACCCGCGCCGGTGATCACCGCGACCCGGCCATCCAACATTCCCATCATGTGTCTCCTTTGACTCGTCAGTCGGCGATCTCGGCAAGACCGTCGGTGATTGCCTTTTCGGCGCCGCCGGCCCGGGTGGTCTCGAACTGGTAGGTCGTGACGCCGGCCGCCGCGGTGCCGCTGTCCCTCTTCCAGATCGACGTCTCGAGATCGTCGCCGGGGAGCACCATCTTCGAGAACCGCACGGCGAATCGCCGTAGCCGGCCCACGTCCGAGCCGGCGACCTCGGTCAGCACGGCCCACGAGGTGAACGCCATGGTGCACAGGCCGTGAGCGATGATGCCCGGCAGACCGGCGTCGCGTGCCACCTCCTCGTCGAGGTGGATCGGCATCGGGTCACCGGATGCCGGGGAATAGCGGAACGTCTGGTCGTGGTCGATGTGCTGGGCGACCCGGGCCAGGGGATCCCGCTCCCGTAGCGCTTCGTCGAACTTGTGCGACGGGCTGAGCTCGCCGATCTTCTTGCCCGCGTTGAAGCCCCGCACGAAGCACGTCACGTACTGCTCGTTGACCAGCTCGCCGCCCTCGGTCCGGCACTCGATCAGGATCGCCGCGCGGGTACCGTTGTCCAGGCCCTCATATCCGATCATCTTTCCGCGGGACACCAGCTTGTCCCCGGGGCGGATCGGGCGGTGGAAGTAGAAGTCCTGTTCCCCGTGCACCACCCGCGGAACGAGTTCCACCGGGAGTACGTCGACCGTGGGCATCATCATCGACTCGAACACCGGGACGATGGCGAACACGGGCGGCGCGACATCACCGTTGCGATGCGCCTCGATGGGATCATTTGTGGCCGCGGCATATTCGGCGATGCGCTCGCGGGTCACCTCGAAGTGATCGTCGTCTGTCCAGGTGTCCAGACCGCTGTCGTCGAACGCCGGATCGGCCACCGCCGCGCGTGTGTCCGTCACGTCACACCGCCGCCGAGGCGAGCTCGTCGAGCTGGCTGAGCGTCTTGTCGAGCTGACGCAGGCCGTCCTTCTCCACCGCTTTGGCCAGCGCGCCTTTCACCAGCGCACCCTCGAAGTCACCACTGACGGTGAACGTCGAGCCGGCGCCCGACGGTTGGATGGTGAACGTGAAATCGGCCTTCACACCGGCCATTCCGGTGCCGCCGAGCGCCAGCGCGGTGGGGGCGTCGACCGCCTTGACGGTCCATTCGATCTTGTTGGCCATGTTCAGCATCACGATCTTGGCCGTCAGCCGGGCACCCGGGGTGAGCGTGGCGGGGGGCTGATCCAGCCACCTGTCGTGCACGGTGAACCACTTGTCCCAGGTCTGCGGGTCCGAGATGATCGCCCACAGCTCCTCGGGAGCGGCGCTCAGATCCCTTGTGGCTTCGATGTGTCCCATGGTGTTACTCCTGTCGTCGGGTTGTGTCTTCGGAGGTCAGCGCGTCAGCGTTCGGCGCGTTGGTAGGCGGTGACGACGGCGGCGCCGCCGAGACCGATGTTGTGCTGCAGCGCGGCGGTCACGCCGTTCACCTGGCGCTTGTCGGCGTCCCCACGCAGCTGCCAGGTCAATTCGGCGCACTGCGCCAGCCCGGTGGCACCCAGCGGGTGCCCCTTGGAGATCAGTCCGCCGGACGGGTTGACCACCCACCTGCCGCCGTAGGTGGTATCCCCTGCGTCGATCAGTTTCGGAGCCTCGCCTTCACCGCACAAGCCCAGCGCTTCATAGAGCAGCAACTCGTTGGCCGAGAAGCAGTCGTGTAGCTCGATCACCTGAAACTCCTCAGGTCCGAGACCCGCCTGTTCGTAGACCGATTGCGCCGCAGCGACATTCATGTGGTAGCCGATCAGCGCCTTACAGGTGCCATCGAAGCTGTCACTGAAGTCGGAGGTCATGGCTTGACCCACGATCTCCACGGCACGGTCGGCGAGCCCGTGTCTGTCGACGAAGTCTTCGGAGGCCAGAATCGCCGCGCCGGAGCCGTCAGAGGTCGGTGAGCACTGCAGTTTCGTCAAAGGGTCGTAGATCATTCGCGAATCCAGGATGTCGTCGAGCGTGTACTCGTCCTGAAACTGTGCGTACGGGTTGTTCACCGAGTGCTTGTGGTTCTTGTACCCGATCTTCGCGAAATGCTCTGCGGTGCTTCCGTATTCCTTCATGTGCTCCCGGCCCGCGGCACCGAACATCCACGGCGCCGGCGGGAAGAGCACCTCCGAGATCTCGGCGAGCGCCAGGAAGTGCTTCTCCATCGGCTGGGCCCGGTCGTCGTACGTCGACCCCAGCGAGCCCGGCTGCATCTTCTCGAAACCCAGCGCCAAGGTGCAATCGGCCAATCCGCCGCGGACCGCACGCGCGGCCAGGTACAGGGCCGTCGAACCGGTCGAACAGTTGTTGTTCACGTTGACGACCGGCACGCCTGTCATGCCCAGCTCGTAGACCGCCCTCTGCCCCGACGTCGACTCTCCGTACACATAGCCGACGTATGCCTCCTCGACCTCGCGATAGTCCACACCCGCGTCGTCGAGCGCCTTGGTCCCCGCCTCGCGGGCCATGTCGGGATAGTCCCAGCCCTCCCGGCTACCGGGCTTCTCGAATTTCGTCATCCCCACGCCGATCACGAACACCTTGTTCGGCATCGTCTGTCCCTTTCGCTCAACACCTTTGGCGTCTGCACGCCACAACCGCTCGAACAAAACATACATATCTGACTGTATCTTTGCAAGAGGGTGTCGCGGGCCCGAAGGTTGTCGGCAGGTAAAGGCAGAAAGAGGCAGGCGGCCGCCCGCCTCACCTCATCGGATTACTCGGACGGTTCGGCTTTCAGCGCGTCGGCGAGTGCCGAACCGAGGTCGACACACGCACGGTCCCAGCGCCGACGAGCGAGATCGAGATCACGATCGACGAAGCTGACCACCAGGATGCCACGAAGCGCATCCATCGCGGTGAAGATGGCGTTACGAATCCTCTTGTGAGAGAAGGTATTCGGGAGAAGTTGATCAATCGCAGCGACCAGGGTGCTGTTCACCATCGGCTCGACACGGGCCACCTCGCGGGCGAGGACATCATCGGTGCGCGCGGCGACCCACAGTTCGATCGTGGCCACGAACATGTCGCCCTGGTGCGACTCCCAGAGAAAGTCCAGCACCCTGGGCACCGGGTCGGGACTCGAAAGCAGTCGCCCGTTCTGCCGGATCGCCGCCTGGATGCGCTGCTCGGCGAGGTGCTCGATGGCAGCGACCACCAGGTCTTCCTTGGATCGGAAGTGATGGACCTGAGCGCCGCGCGTCACCCCGGCGATCTCGACGATCCGCGGGGTCGTGGTGCCCGCGTACCCGTAGGTGACCAGGCACTCCACCGTGGCATCCAGCAGTCGGGTGCGCATGGCTGCAGTACGTTCGGCCTGGGTGCGCCGCCTCGTCGCCGCGCGTTCGACTCCCGTTCGCATTCTGCCGCGCCTTCCCCCGATCGCCCGGTCCCCCGGCTTGCAGGTCGGATCAGACTACCTCCGACGACAACCGTGACCAACATCAATCGCACCCCACACGCCACGCCGCACCGGTGCTTGACATACATGCATGCATTTATGTACGGATAGGCGCGGGCCCGGATCAGGCAAGGCGGTGAATGCGGTGATGCACCAGAGCGCACCGGCGATGGTGACACGCCGATGAACCTCATCGACGCCGGCGCCCGGAGCCCGGAGGCCCTGTCACGGGAGCACAGAAGTGTCCTCGTCGTCGACGACGACCCCGGCATCTGCGACCTGCTGGAGAGCGTGCTGGAACTCGCCGGCTATCACGCCCGCCGCGCATCAGACGCCGGCGAGGCGATGACCACCGCGACCCGCCATCGCATCGATCTGGCCTTGATCGACATCGGCTTGGCCGGAGTCGATGGCCGCGTCCTGCTTCCGCACCTGCGGCGGCAGGATCCCACCACCGGTCTGATACTGCTCACCGCACGTTCCGACATCGAGTCCAAGGTCGACGCGTTGCGCGGCGGCGCCGACGACTACATCACCAAGCCCTTCCATCCCACTGAGGTGATCGCACGCGTCGACGCGGTGCTGAGGCGAACGAAGGGCGAAGAGCCCAGTGAACTCGGCTATGCCGATCTCACCGTCGACATCGACCGGTTGACCGTACGGCGCGCGCAACGGAAGCTCGCCTTGACCCCGACGGAACTTCGACTACTGGTGTTCCTGCTCCGTAACGCCGAACGCGTCGTCTCCCGCAGCCAGATACTGGACCAGGTCTGGCAATACGAGTTCCGCGGCGAAGGGCTCATCGTCGAGAAAGTCATCTCCAATCTCCGCAGAAAGGTCGACACCGGGAGCGAACCACTGATTCATACCGTTCGGGGGTTCGGCTACACGCTGCGCAGGGCCGACCGGGATACATGACGGCTTCATCGCGAGCACCGTCGATGGTCTCGACGGTGCGGACCAGAACCGTCGCGGTGGTCTGCGCGGCGCTGTCGGTGATCTCGATCGCGGCAGTGGTCGGGCTGTCCGCTCTGGTCGACGTGTACACACAGCGTCATGTGGATCTCGCGGCCCGAGTCCTCGACTTCGCCGCATCGAGCCACGACGAGACGAATCCGCTCGACCCGGTCGACTTCGCAAAAACCCTGCCGCGCAACACTACTGTGATCTTCGCCGACCGAGGCGGCACACACACCGTGTGGTCGACCTCGAGCTCCCGCGCCGCGGAGTCGGACGTCGACAGTCTTCTTCGCCAGTGCGCCCCGACGAACGACATCGTCGACGCAACGATGGGCGGCCACCCCGTGCGGGCCCGGGCACTGCGTTTCGACAATCCGGTCGTCATCGGAAACCGCACTACCGGTTGGCGCGCGACAGCGGACACCGCGGTCGTCGCGCTCGGCGCCCGCTCGGCGACGAAGTTGACGCGGGTGATGGCTGCGGTGGCCGCGATCACCGGCATTGCCACCATGATCGGAGCTGCAGCTGCGACCACCGTGCTGGTCAGGCGCACCATGTCACCGCTGACCCGGCTGACCACCGCAGTTCAGGGGCTGGGCCCTCGCCCGCGCGCGGGCTCGCTACCGCGGGGCGCGGGGAGCCGGTTCCGTGAGGCGGCGACTCTGACCGAAGCCATCGCCGATCTCGTCGACCGACGCGCACGCGCCGAGGAAGAACTGCGTGAGTTCATCGCGAACACCTCGCACGAGCTGCGCACCCCGCTGACCAAGATCCAGGGATGGTCCGAGCTCTACTTCCAGCGACCGCCCACCGCCGTGCACACCGACAGGGCGATGCAGAGCATCGTGGAGGAGTGCGACCGAATGCGCGCCATGATCGACGGCCTGTCGATGCTGGCCCGAGCACAGGAGATACCCGAACTCGCAACCGAGGACGTCGACGTGTGCGCACTGTGTCGGACGGTGGCCGAGGACGTTGCCGTCATCTCCCCCGGATGCCGGGTGCGCACCGATATTCCGGAGCAACCGATCCTGATCGCGGCACATTCGGACCGCATCACTCAGGTACTGCGGAACATCGTGGGTAACAGCCTCGTCCACGGCGGACCCGACGTCTGCATCGGCATCCGGGTGGCCGCGGACTCTCACGGCGTCAGCATCGACGTGACAGACGACGGACACGGGATACCGGCCGAGCACCACCCTTCCTTGTTCGCGCGGAACTACTCGGCCGCCGAGGGTGGCAGCGGACTCGGATTGGCCATCGTGCGCGCCATCGTGACGTCTTACGGCGGTGACGTCTCACTACGGTCGGTCGCTGGCGAGGGCACCGCGGTGACCCTGCATTTCCCGTGACCGGAGCGACATAGCCGGTTTATTCAATCGATGTGCTTCAGGGATGCAGCCTTCAGGTAACGGTCCACGCATCGTCAGGCCCGCACCGTCCACTGAAGGACGTGCTGCGGAACAGACAACACATCGACCGAAGGAACTCCATGTCCCCCCAAGGAATATCGCAACGGTTTGGATCGGTGGCCCTCAGCCTCGTCCTGGCCGCGACGATCCTCACACTCTCCCCGACTGCAGCGTCGACGCCCGACACCGACGCCTCCTCACCTGCCCTGGAGACCTTCCGTGTGCAGAAGGTCATCGACTTCGACCTGCCGGCCGGCGTAGTCGCCGGCAGCGCGGATCTCAGCCCCGACGCCGAACACCTGCTTCTCGAGGTCGAGATCGACGGTCAGACCCAGATCGCCGTCACCGACCTCGAGGGCCGCAACTACCAGTGCGTTTCGTGCGGCGCCACCGGCAATGCCACCAAAGCGCTTGCACTCCATGACAACAAACGAATCTGGTTCGCCGACACCTCCGGACAGCAGTCCGGCGAGGATCCGAGCAGCGGAGGAACCGGCACGATCAACTACGCAGTCCTGGAGTGCGGGCCTTCCATCTACGACTGCCAACAGCGCTCCGTCAAGAAGGTGAAGTTCCCCTCGGACCGGCGCAACCTACCCGCACAGAACCGCGAGGCCAAACCCGACCCGTTCGGCGAGTACGTCACCTGGAACGAGGTGTCGGCCATCGAAGGCACCCGCATGAGTATCGCCGCCCTCGGTACCGCCGGGGACGGATACGAGCTGACCGGACAACGGGTGTTCAGCCCGCAGTGGTCGAAGAAATCCGACTACGCCACAGACCGGGAGAACGCCATGCGCTTCTATGAAGGAGCCTCCTGGCATGCCGGTGGCCGGCTTCTGAAGTATCAGACCACCACCACCGGACTGAACTACGACATCTACCTCATGGACACCGCCACGGGCGAGCGCCGACAACTGACCACCGATCTCGACTACAACGAGTCAGGTGACGTCGCACCCGACGGCAAGACTGTCTACTTCAGCTCCGCCCGCGGGCTGGACCGGATGGACGTCTTCACGGCTCTGGAACGGCCGTCCCTGATCGACAGCGGCGCGTTCGGCCAGATCGGACGGGTCGGCCTCTGGAACAACCGACGTTGCATGAACGAACCCTGGCTGATGAACATGGCGGTAGGCCAGATTCGTGGTGGTTACTCGGGACAGCCCCTCGTCATCGACCCTGCCTGGACCCTGCGCGGCTGGAGCTGGTTTCCGGATTCGACACGCGCGGTGGTCAACGAACAGCAGCGGCCCGATGATGTGAGCGGTCCGGGTTCTCCTGACACGCCTTGGCGGACAAGCATCATCGAATTCCCTACCAGGACACCCTCCGCGCCCCTGGCACCAGTGCACCAGAGCAGGGCGGCCATCGAGACCTGGTCGGTTCCGGTCAAGGACTACAACCCGATGATGGGCCGTCAGTTGCTGATAAAGGTTCTCAAAGGCAAGAGCTCCGGGACCGCGACACTGCAGTACCTCGGGGTCTACGCGACGGGCTCTTATTCAGTCACCTACAAGAACTACTCCGACGACGGTAGGAACGTCCTCAACGGAACCGAACGCATCGCCATCACCAATGCCGTGAACGACGCCGAATGGAGCGCCGACCTCACCAGCAAGGGCGACCGCACCGGCTACCTGAAGGGCACGATCAAGGTCCGCGCGCAGAACAAGTTCACGGGCAAGGTGACCTCTGAGGTCAACGGTGTCACGTACACCGGCGTCCCGACGCAGGCCGACTGTCCGGCGATCGCCGCACCCAAACTCACGATCACCGCCGCGAACGGCCGAGTACTGATCACGTCGACGGTGCCCGAGGACGATCAGGCGAGACCGGTCCGTGGGGTCGAGGTGAAAAGCGGGTCGGGATCTGCCATCACGGACGAGAATGGCTACGCCACAGTGCCGTTCACGCCCGGTGACACCATCACCGCCGCCGGTGGCGGTTTCGAATCAGCCAGCTGGCCGGTCCCGGCCTCCTGATGCTCCCGGGTACGCGTGGACCGTGCGGGGCCCGCCCCGCACGGTCTGCGCACACCCCACCGATTGGAGAACCATCATGGCAAGGCCCGTTGCTGTGGCGCTCGCGATCACTGTCACCACGGTCGTCTGCGGAGTCGGCCCGGCCGCATCGGTGCGCGCCGAGCCGGAGGCACCGGATGCCGGCACCCTGGCCTCGCTGATCGTCAGGATTGCTGAGGCCGATCAGTCGCTACACGACCTCGACGCGCAGATCCAGACATTGCGGGAGGAGGTGAACAAGACGATCGCCGATCTCGCCACGGCTCACGAACACGCCGCGCGGGCCGACCTGGACGCCGAGGCCACCGCTGTGTCCCTGCACGATGCGGTTCGCGCCGTCGATACCGCCCTGGAGCGGTTCGACCGATTCGCGGTTGCGACCTACGTGCACGGTCCCGGCATCTCGCTGGTGGCACCGGACGGGCCGGAGGATCTCCTGGGAAACGTGGCCTACGCCAATGCACTGCACATCAGTGCTGCCAACGCAGCTGAGGATCTGCAGCGAGCGCGGACCGAACAGACCAACAGAAACTCGGCCGCTCGGCAGGCCCGCCAACGAGCCGATGCAAGTCTCAATTCGGCGCGACGCCGCCAACTCGACGCCGTGGCCGCGCTCAGAACCGCGCAGGATCGGCTGGCCGCGAAGCGAACCGAGTTCGCCGCTCTTGTCGACCAGCGTGATCATGCTGTCGCAGCGGTGAATTCGACGTCACTCACTGTGACACGTCGGGACGAACTCATACTCCAGCCGTCGATCACGAGGCTGCCCCGCGACCTCGGTGCGGTCATCGATTCCCTCGTGGCGATCGCACGCGACTCCACCAGTGCGACCGCCGAGATGGGCCGCGCGTTCCTCGCACAGGCGGGGGTTGGACCGGACGCTGTGTCGATATCTGCCTCTGCGCCCACCGGTGAGCTGCCACGGTCGGTGAGGTGGCAGGCCTCCGAGTACGTTGTGGCGCGCGCGCTTTCGCAGCGTGGGGTGCCGTATTCGTGGGGTGGCGGAGCCGCGACCGGACCCAGCCGCGGATCGACACCGGCGCGGACGTGGTCGGATTCGACTGCTCGGGTCTGATTCTGTACGCGTTCGCCGGTGTGGGGATTGCGTTGCCCCACTACACCGGCCACCAGTATCAGGCCGGCCGCCAGGGTCCCGTCACCCAGATGCGTCGTGGCGACGTGATCTTCTTCGGACCCGGCGGCAGCGAGCACGTCGCGCTCTATCTCGGCAACGGCGTCATGCTCGAGGCGCCAAGACCGGGGCAGTTCGTCCAGGTCTCACCCGTGCGGACGTCCGGTATGACCCCGTACGCCGTGCGGTTCATCGAGTACTGACGTGCATCGCCACCGCAGGACGCTCACGGAGCGGGCGACCCCATCACGAGATGGTTTCCGTCGATCGAGGACTCGACGGTGCCGACCATCGAAAGCTGGTTCACGATCTTGACGCCGTCGGCGCGCAGGTATCCGCGTTCGTTGCCGTCGGCACCGGTAACCGTGACGTCCGCACTGTAGGTGATGTTCGTCAGCGTCGCGTTGGCGACCGTGGTCTCGGTGCCGTTGAGGATGAACCCCGCCTCGTCCTCGAAATCCGTGTAGGTCACCGTCGTCGTGGTCAGGTTGCCGGTTTTGGACGACGTCACCACCGCGGTGCCGCCGACCCTGCCCGCCCGTGACGGTTCGGTCGGGGTCGCGGTGACCACGACCGCAGACAGCGGCTGCGCCCAGGAGGACGTCTCGGGCGTGGACACATCGTCGGCACGGGTACCACCGTCGATACTGTTCAACGTCGCGACCACCAGTCGGGTGTCGCCCGGGTCTGTCTTGCTGCGCTCCCAGAACGCGACCTGGGACCCGTCCGGACTCCAGTTGGCCACCGGCACAGAGTTGTACGCGCCCGAGGTGTCGCCCAAGAAGATGCCGTTCGCGCGGTTGAGCTCGTCCTCGGTCGACACCACCCAGGCCTGGTTCAGTGAACCCTTCTTGGCCTGGAAGGTGGGGAACACCACGTAGGCGGGCACGAACGTCGGCCGGACGATCTGCGACATGGGGGTGAGATAGTCCAGCGTGCGCGAACTTCCGACCGCCAACCATTGACCGTTCGGCGACATGTCGACCGATTCGTCGTAGTCCAGGTTCGCGGTCAGCCTGGTGACGGTGCCGTCGGCCAGGTGGACCAGCACGTTGTCGGCATTGCCTGCCTCGTATCTGCCCGAGAAATCGGTGATCATCACACCCTTGCCGTCGGAGGTGAAATTCTTCAGCTCCCCTCCGACATAGACCACGCGGGCCTCGACGATCTCGTATCCGGTCTCGGTACGCTCCAACCGACCGACGCTCGACACCAGTTGCGTGGCCGTGCCCGAACTCAGCAATTGCGTGAAGCCCACGTGCAGGCCGTCGGGTGCGACCCGCAGTTCACGCTGCCTCTGTACCACAACGACATTCGGTGGGACGTTGACCGGAACGGTGATCTCGAGCAGTTGTGAACCTGTCCCGCAGGCGGCGACGCCACCCGCGCACTCAAGGATGTAGTGGTCCGCGGTTTCGCCTCCGGTGTCCGATTGCGTGCCCACGCTCAGCAGAATCCGATTCCCGTCCTCGAAGACGAACGGCTTGGAGAGATTCTCCGTGATCTCGGGTGCCAGACCGCAACTGAGGCACTGCAATCCGGTGCCGTCCGGATTGACGCGATAGATCTCCGATCGACCACCCTCGACCGGAGTGCCCCGGAACACCAGCGCCTTCCCGTCGGCGGTATACGCCGGGTTCTGCGGTTGGCGGACGGTGTCGGGGAGCGGGACGATGAAGCGGTCGGCGCTGGGCTGGATGCTGTGCACATCCAGACCGATCGTCACCCGCGGTATCCCGAAGTCGGGCCGCAGAAAATGCAGAAGGTTCAACTTTCCGTCGGTGACACGCACCCTGAAGGCGTCGGTGCCGCCGACCTGCGCCCATTCCAGATCGGGCGTATACGTGAACGTTCCGGTCTGCTGGTCGATCACCACGGTTCCGTGCTCGGGCTTGCCGACGACCCGGTAGGTCAGCTCGTCGCCTTCGGGATCGGTGGCGCCGACGCTGCCCGTGATCACGCCGAGTGGCCCCTGGGTGGTCGCGTCCGGGTCATAGTCCACCACCGGCGCCTGGTTGAAGAAGTTCCGTCGTACCCACCCCAGCAGCGACCACGCCATCGCCGACTGCGCGGGCTGATCGGCCGGATCACCGGCTGGGGCGGCAAACGCCCTCGCGGGCGCCAACTCTCGATGTGCGGCCGCGGGCTCTGCGACCGGTGCGCCGGCCGTAACCTCAACCGCCGGTTCCTCTACCGGCGCGATCGGTTCGGCGGGGTCGACGACTGTCCCCGGGTTCCCGGCTGATGGCTCGTCACCTTCGGAGCGGTCAACCTCCTCCGCTTCGAGATCTTCTGAATCGACCTCGCGGTCGCTGTCCCGACTCTCGGCGTCGTCGGAAGAGCCGTCGGTTGCGTCCCCGACGACACTGTCGCCGGGCTCTTCCCCGTCTCCCTCCGAGGACGGTCCGGAATCCCCGTTGGCGGCGGATTCCTGCAGATCGGCGCCGTCGCGTCCCTGTCGTGACGGTTGTTCCCCGTCGCCTGCCGACCCGCCGTCTCCGGACTCCGAACTGGAGGACTGCGCGGTATTGCCTCCGCCCGACGAGGCAGGCTCGGCGGCGGCGACTCCCTGGCCCGTCGTCACCACTGCCGCTACCGCCAACGCGGCTGCGAGCGTTCCGTACCGCGCGGCGTCGACGAGTCTGCCGGGGCCGCGGTCGTCGGCGTTCGTCATGGTTCCTCCATCGGCAAGTCAACAAACATTCAGCTATGAACGTAAATTAACGTAGAGGCAATCTTGCTGATGGTCAAGCCTCTCGACGCGAGAAGATCGGACGTCAGCTCGATTTCGGTGCATCACCAGTGCATTGCGCCCGCCGCGCCAGTCGACCAGATCCGCGGCCGACAGTCGCCTTCCATAGAGCCAGGACGGCGGCATCGGCTACATTCATGCAGTCAAGAACGCATGTCGAGTCAGGAGGAGGCCTACACCGGGCGAGTCGCCGGGGCGGCGGGCGCCACGAGCATGCGCGACCGGGTGACCTGGACCGTGCATAGGTTCGATCCGCCCTCAGCGCTGACGATCAACGGCGAGGGCGTGGGCGGAACGCGCTACGAGCCGACCGTGAAAGTCGCCTGCGCGTGGTTGCCGCAGCGCTCAGCCGAGCGCGCTCGCGTCGGCGTCTGCCGCGTAGACCCCGAGCAGGTCACGCGCCGAGACGATGCCGACCAGCGTGCCGTCACGCTCCACAAGAACGTGCCGGATGTAGCGGTCCATCATCCGCGTCGCGACCCTGGCGACGGTGTCGTCGGCGTCGCACCAAATCAGCTTCTTGCTCGCCACATCGGCGGCCGGGACGCTCGACGGGTCCTGCCCGGACGCAACCACCCGCGCGACGTCGCGCTCGGTCACCAGCGCCTCGGGCCGCGGGTCATCTCCCACCACGACCGCACCGACCTCGTTGCCGACGATCGCCGCCGCCACGTCGGCGACGGTGGCATCCGCCGATACCCGGACCACCGATCCCCCGATGATCGTGGAGACCTGGATCGAACCTGCCGCGGGAATCTCAGTCATGACCCCATCGTCGCACCTCGACAGACAGCGTCGTCGACAGCCCCGGCACGTCCCGCCGACCGCCCGCATCCAGGCGCACACCCCGCACTACAGCGTCGCTGGACGCAACACCACCACCGAGCGAGTCCGATCACCCTCATCCGACAGCAGCGCGATGACCCGGCCGTCGGGCGCTGTCGCGGCGTACACGCCGTCGATGCCCGCCACCGGCAAAGCCCGCCCGTGACTGGCCGATTCGGCTTCGGCCTCGGTGATGTCCCGACGCGCGAACGCGCGCAGGCACGCCTCGTCGAGGCTGTAGGACAGCCCTGGCGCCTCGGCGAGCTCATCGAGGGTGCGGGCCTGCTCCAGCCCGAAGCCGCCGACGCGGGTGCGTCGCAACGCGGTCAGGTGCCCACCGACGCCGAGCGCGGCGCCGACGTCACGGGCCAGCGCCCGGATGTAGGTTCCGCTCGAGCAGTCGACGGCGACATCGACGTCCACCAGCTCGCCGTCCCGCCGCACCTCCAGCACCTCGAAGCGGTCGATCCGCACCGGACGGGCCGCCAATTCGACCGTCTGCCCGTCCCGGACCATCTGGTAGGCGCGCTTACCGGCGATCTTGATGGCACTGACCGCCGACGGGATCTGGTCGATCGGACCGCGCAGCGGCGCGATCGCGGCCTCGATCTGCGCGTCGGTCACCTCGGCCGCCGAAACCGACTGCAACACTTCGCCTTCGGCGTCTTCGGTGGACGTGGTCTGCCCCAGCCGGATGGTGGCGGCATACGACTTGTCGGTGGCGGTGAGCAGACCGAGGATCTTGGTGGCGCGTTCGATGCCGACCACCAGCACACCGGTGGCCATCGGATCCAGCGTGCCCGCATGTCCGACCTTGCGGGTGCCGAACAGCCTGCGGCAGCGGCCGACAACGTCGTGGCTGGTCATCCCGCCCGGCTTGTCGACGACGACGAGTCCCGGGGCCGGATTGTTCCTCGGGTGCGCGCCTTCGGTCACAGCACGATCGCCGTCAGGGCGATCCCGTTGCGGACCGACCACCTGCCGGCCAGCGAGGTCAGCGGCGGGCCGGATTCGGCCTCGGGGTCGATCAGGATCTGCGAGGTGAACGTGCCCGACTGACCCGAGTTGTCGGAACTGTCGATGTCAAACGTGATATGGGCGTCCTCGAATCCCAGCCACCGGTGTGTGAGCGGGAACCACGCCTTGTAGGTCGCCTCCTTGGCGCAGAACAACACCCGGTCCCAGTGCACACCGGTCGGCATGTCGCCGAGCTCGTGGCGTTCGACGGGCAGGCTGATCGCGTCCAGCACGCCCGTGGGCAGCACGTCGTGCGGTTCGGCGTCGATGCCGACGGAACGCACCTCCGCGCGACGGGCGACCGCCGCGCCACGGAAGCCCTCGCAGTGCGTCAGACTGCCGACGATGCCGTCGGGCCAACACGGTTCGCCCTTGTCCCCCTTGAGGATCGGCACCGGCTCCATCCCGAGGTCCACCAGCGCCTGGCGCGCGCAGAACCGCACGGTGATGAACTCGTTGCGCCGCTTGGCCACCGACCTGGCGATCAGCGGCTCTTCCTCGGGCAGCGGCGCCAGCTCCTTGGGGTCGGAGTACATCTCTGCCGCCGCCAAAGCGTCGATCTCACCGGGAAGTACTCCGGCGAGCAAAGTCGCTGCGATCACGCCCGGTCCCTGATCCGCTGCTGCATCTTCTCGGCGTTGTCTCGCATCTCCTGCGTGATCTGGAAGTGGCCGCCGAACTCGTTGAGGTAGCCGGGCGCGTACTTCGGGTCGGGCAGGATCTGCCGCAGCCACCGGTACGGCCTGCGCCTGCGCCACTCGCGCGGATATCCGACCGACACCTCCTCGAACCGCACGCCGTCGTACCAGGTGGTGCGCGGGATGTGCAGGTGCCCGTACACGGAGCAGACGGCGTTGTATCGGGTGTGCCAGTCGGCGGTCGCCGTGGTGCCGCACCACAGCGAGAACTCGGGATAGAACATCGCGTCGCAGGGTTCGCGCACCATCGGAAAGTGGTTGACCTGCACGGTCGGCATCATCCAGTCGAGGTCTTCGAGTCGCTTGCGGGTGTAGTTCACCCTGTCGTGACACCATGCGTCGCGCGTCGAGTACGGCTCGGCCGAGAGCAGATACTCGTCGGTGCCGACGATGTTGCGTTCCTTGGCGATCGCCAGGCCCTCGGCCTTGGTCCCCGCGCCCTGCGGCAGAAACGAATAGTCGTAGAGCAGGAACATCGGCACGATCGTGGCCGGGCCGCCCTCCTCGGTCCACACCGGGTAGGGGTGCTCGGGGGTGACGATGCCCATCTCGTCGCACATGTTGACCAGGTAGTCGTACCGGGCCCTGCCGAAGATCTGCATCGGGTCGCGCTGGGTGGTCCACAACTCGTGGTTGCCCGGCACCCAGATCACCTTGGCGAACCGTTTACGCAGCAGGTCCAGTGCCCATCGGATCTCGTCGGTGCGCTCGCCGACGTCGCCGGCCACGATCAGCCAGTCGTCGGGCGAGGCGGGGTGCAGCGACTCGGTGACCGGTTTGTTGCCGGTGTGTCCGGTATGGAGGTCACTGACCGCCCACAGCGTGGGGCGTCTCTCGTCAGTGGTCACAGCCCGTCAGCCTACTGGTGGACACCGGCCGACCACCTGCCGGCAACTAGAACCTGTTCTAAGTTCCTCCCCGGCGGCGCGCCGCGGCCCGTTACACTCCCGGGCAGGAAGACGACGGACAGAGCGGCGGCCGCGACGGACTGCCACGAGAACCAGGGGGTGTGATGGTCGCCAAGCTGCGACTGTTCTCGGCGCTGTGCGCGCTGGTCGCAGCGGTGGTCGTGGTCTGGCAGACCACACCGGGCGGAGTCGCCGGCTCGGGCCCCGTGGACCTGCGGTCGACGTTCGCGCCGCTGCCGGCGGCCACCACCACCATCAAGTCACCGGTGATCGACCTCACCGACCCCGATCCGTTCGATCCGTGCCGGGACATCCCGCTCGACGTCGTCGCGCGCATCGGTTTGGCCTACACGCCGCCGGCGCACGAGGACAGCCTGCGCTGCAAGTACGACGCCGGGAACTACCAGATGGCCGTCGAGGCGTTCGTGTGGCGCACCTACGAGGAGACGCTGCCTCCCGACGCCGTCGAGTTGGACATCAACGGCCACCGCGCGGCCCAGTACTGGATCATGAAGCCGACCGACTGGAACAACCGCTGGTGGATCACCTGCATGGTGGCGTTCAAGACCAGCTACGGGGTCATCCAGCAGTCGCTGTTCTATTCGCCGATCTACTCCGAACCCGACCCCGACTGCATGCAGACCAATCTCCAGCGGGCCCATGAACTGAGCGCGCACTACATCTATTGATATCTATTGATATCAGCCGAGCCGCTCGGTCGGGATCGAGCGCTCCAGCATGCCGTAGGTCGTCTCGCCGTCCCAGGTGTAGCGCGCTCCGGCCTGCTGCAACGCCGGGAACGTCCAGTTGGCCATCGTGGCCAGTTGTCCGGCGGGAACAGTGCTCGGATCGGTGATGTCGTGGGCGGACAGCACCGTCTCGCCCTCGATCCGCACCGCGCCCCGCCCGGTTTCCAGCACCACCGACACGTCCTCCCCGACGGGTTGGAGCCGACTCAGCCACGGCGCCGCGACCACGCGGGCCGGGATGAGTGTCCCGTCGCCGGAGAAGACGTATCCCTCGTTGAAGGTGGGCTGCCCGTCCGGCCGTGGCGGGTAGGCGATGTAGCCGAAGGCGCGGCCGCTGGGAAACAGCGCCGACTGCCAGCAGTGACCCCAGAAACCTTCCAACTTGCGCACACCCTGGCGCTTGATGCGCAGGCCGGTGCCGGTGAAGTCGTGCCGTTCGGCGCCCACGTCCAGAGAGCCGGTGGCGCGGAACAGCTGTTCGTAGCGCGGTCCGCCCATCAGGTCTCCGGTGATGGAGCTCTGCAGCGACGACGCGGCGTCGGCCCGCAGCGCGCCCTGCACCCACGGCGGCACCGCCGGTGTGGCCCGCACCTCGAACCGCACGTCGACCGGAGGACCGGTCTTACGCCCCTCCACCAGGTCCTGCGAGCTGGTCTGGACCAGCGTCCCATCGAACGCCATTGTCCAGGTGTCGAATTCGCGCACGCAGGTGAATGCCAGTGGACCCGCACCCAGCACTCTGGGGGCGCCGTCCGGTCCGGCGACGGGCAGGCTCGGGGCGTCCTCGCGGGTCCGGAACACCCGGCCGTCCGGGAAGGCCACGTTGATTTGAACGGCGTGGGTGCCCCAGTTGGCCGCGACCGCCTCGATGCCGACCCTGGGTAGCCCGAGCTCGCCCCGATCGTCGGACACCCAGAAGCTCACCGAGTCCCGCATCTGCGGATCGGCGGGCCTTTCGGCGAACGTCAGCTCCCGGCGCGGATCTATCCCACCGGTCAAATCGATTGCCATGGAGGTGGTTTCATCTCTCTTCTGGTGCGTCACGGGGTCCGATCCAGCGCCGCGCGTGCGCCACGTAGTCGGCGAACAGTGGCCGGATCCGATCGGGATCCAACCCGAAAGCGCCCGGGTCCGCTGTCGGCTTGGCTTCGCGGTTCTGCGCGTTGTGCGCCCACCACCCGCGCATACCGGATTCGAACTCGACGGTGACGGGGTCGCCGAGCCAGGCGTAGAGCGCACGCACCTCGCCGACCGGGTCCTGGGCCATCGTGCGGAAGTCGATGTCGAAGAAGCGGTGATCGGCGCCGTCCTCGCGGAAGGCGACTGCGCGGCCCATCCCGACGGACCACTGATACGTGTTGAGTTCACCCAGGTATCGGCGGTCGACGTGGTCGCTGAAGCCGCCGACGATGTCGGCGTACACATCGGCCACCGACAGCAGTACATCGGTGGGATCGCGATGGGTCATCACGAACCGGGCGTCCGGGAACACCGCGTCCAGGCAGTCCAGCGACAGCACGTGGGCGGGTGATTTCAGCCGCCACGGGCGTGTCGGCTGCCCCCACTGCAGCAGCTTGAGCACGCGCCGCTGATAGGTGTAGGTGGACGTGAAATCGGCCCGCTCGACCAGCCACTGCGAATAGCTGGGAATGTGCGCGAAGGCCTGGAAGATCTGCGAGGTGAAGTCCAGCGCCATCAGGTCCAGGCACTCCGCCGGGCCGTCGGGATCCGACGGGACGTGGTGGCGGCTGCCGGCCGGCACCTCGGTCACCCCCGGCGGGATGCGGGGGTCGTCGCCGGCGACGGTCGACGGCGGCGGACACGGCCGGGCGGCTTCCCAACTGTGCAGATACCGGATACCGGGATCCTGCGCGAGCAGGAACGACAGCGCCGTGGAGCCGGTGCGCGGCAGTCCCAGCCCGAACAGGGGTGCGTCGACGCGTTCGTCGTCGATCTCCGGGTGGCGCCGGTACCAGTCCTCCACCTGCAGGCGCTGACGCAGGTGCCCGACGATGCGCGGGTACATGAAGGCTTCGCCTCGCGCGTTGAGCCGGGCTTCCCGGTCCAGCGCGCCGACGAGGATATCCAGACCTTCCCGGAACGCGTCGTCGCCGAAGTCGTCGAGCCCGCTGCTGCCGCGTGCGGCCCGCAGCAGGTCGTCTGACGATGCCACGCCGCACCCCCTCGGATAATTCGAGACAGTACACTGCCACCAATATGAGCGAGGCGTCAAGCAACCGCAGGGCATACGACAGTCCGGCTCGCCGCAGGCGGGCCGAGCAGACCCGCGATCGCATCCTGACCGCGGGCAGTGAACTGGTACATGAGTACCGAACCTGGGATTGGCGCGAGCTCACGTTCCGCGCCGTCGCAGAGCGGGCCGGGGTCGGCGAACGCACGGTCTACCGCCACTTCCCCACCGAACGGCACCTGCACGACGCGGTGATGCGGCGACTTGAAGACGAAGCCGGCGTCGACTACCACGGGATCGACCTCGCGAATCTCACCGACGTCACGGGCCGGTTCTTTGCTTCGCTGCAACGCTTCACGGTCGACAGAACCGTTCCCACCCCCGCGGGGCCGGCGTTCGCCGGGGCCGACGAGCGTCGCCGCCGGGCCCTGCTGCACGCGGTCGCCGGCGCCACACCGGACTGGCCCGAGGACCGCAGGCGCGCCGTCGCCGGCGTGCTCGACGTGTTGTGGAGCCTGCCCAGCTACGAACGCCTGGCCGACGCGTGGGAGCTGTCCGCCGCGGACGCCTCCGGCGCGCTGAACTGGCTGATCGACAGGGTTATCGCGTTGATTCAGGCGGGCGACGCCCCGCCGGCCGGCCAGTAGTGTTCGTTAGGTGAGCTCTGAACTGTCCCGCCTGGCCCGGCACGCCCTCAGCCGCGCCCTGCACCTGCCGCCGCCGGTCTGCGACTACGCCGTGAACCGCCATGTGCGGGTGCCGATGCGCGACGGCATCGAGCTGGTCGCCGACCACTACACACCCCGCACCGCAGACCCGGCGGGCACGCTGCTGGTGCGCGGCCCCTACGGCCGCGGTTTCCCGATCTCGGTGCTGTTCGGTTCGATCTACGCTGCCCGCGGCTACCACGTGGTGTTGCAGAGCGTGCGCGGCACGTTCGGCTCGGGCGGTGAGTTCGACCCGTTCGTCAACGAGGTCGCCGACGGCGCCGACACCGCCGCCTGGCTGCGTGATCAGCCGTGGTTCACCGGCACATTCGCCACTATGGGGCTGTCCTACCTCGGGTTCACCCAGTGGGCGCTGCTCACCGACCCGCCACCGGAGCTCAAGGCCGCGGTGATCACCGTCGGCCCCGACGACGTCAGCGGACCACGTTGGGGCAGAGGCTCGTTCGGCCTCAACGATTTCCTGGGCTGGAGCCACCTGGTCGGAGGCCAGGAGGATCCGAACCGGCTGCGGTCCCTGCTGCGCCAGGCCGGCGCGCAACGACGGGTCACCGAGGCGTCGCTCGGGCTGCCGCTCGGGCCCGCCAGCCGCACCCTGCTCGGCGACGGCGCACCGTGGTTCGAGTCGTGGCTCGAACATCCGGAGACCGACGACCCGTTCTGGAGCGGGCTGCGACTGCGGGACGCGCTGGCCGACGTCGACGTCCCGGTGCTGCTGCTCACCGGCTGGCAGGACCTGTTCGTCGAACAGACCCTCGAGCACTACCGCATGCTGACCAGCCGCGGCGTGACCGCCGGGCTCACGGTCGGCCCGTGGACGCACGGACACATGATGACCACGGCCGCCCCGACCGTGCTCGGCGAGACCCTGGACTGGCTGGCCACCCACCTCGGCGGCGCCGCGCCGCTGCGCCGTTCCCCCGTACGCATCCACCTCGGCGGGCGGGGCTGGCTGAATCTTCCCGACTGGCCGCCGGCGATGCCCGACGTCGTGCTGCACCCGCAGCCGGCAGGCCGGCTCGGACCCGCGGCACCGGAACCCGATGGCACGGCCACGTTCGTCTACAACCCGGCCGATCCCACGCCGACAGTCGGCGGCCGGCTGCTCTCCCCCGCCGGCGGCTACCGCGACGACACCGCACTGGCCCGGCGCGCCGATGTCCTGACGTTCACCGGCACCCCGCTGCCCGCCGACCTGTATGTCGTCGGCCATCCCGTGCTGGAGCTGGCCCACACGTGCGCCAACCCGCACAACGACCTGTTCGTCCGGGTCAGCCAGGTCGACGAGCACGGCCGTTCCCGCAACGTCAGCGACGGATATCTGGCGGCCGCACCGGATTCCGGGACGGCGCGCATCGAGCTCGACCCCGTCGCGTGGACGTTCCCGGCCGGCTCCCGGATCCGGTTGCTGATCGCCGGCGGGTCACACCCGCGCTTCCTGCGCAACCTCGGCACCGGTGAAACCGCAACCACCGCAACCACATACAAGACCGCGCGGCACACCGTTCACCTCGGCGAGCAGAGCCGGCTGGTGCTGCCCGCCGGCTCGCACCCGCCCTCAACCGACTGAGTCGCGAACCCGCTGCGCGATCTCGTCGAGTTCGGCGTCGGTGTGCACCGGCGCGGCCCACGCCGGGCTGACCGGAAGGTCCACCCAGCTCGCGCAGCCGCGGTAGGCGGGGGTGCGGGTCAAGCGCACCGGCTCGGCCAGCGGCACGGCCGACACCACCAGAGCGGTCAACCGGTGCCGGGGCCGGAAGTCCAGGCGGTCGACCTGAACCGATTCAGCCGTCCAGATATGAAGCGGTGCAATGTCTTCCAGGCCCTGCGGACGTTCAACCGGGATGGCGGCCACGACCCGTGCGCCGGCTCGCACCACGACGGCGTCGTCGGTGCTGTCGGCGGCGGCCGGCTCGAGGAGGTCGCGGTGTTGCGGGCGGACCCGTTCGGCGTGGCTGTGCGCCACCGTGGGGAACAGCAGGAACCGCGACTCAGCCACTTCGGGAGCCAACTCGAATCGCTTCTCACCGATGCCGCCCTTGCGCAGCAGCACGGTCTGCCTGCCGTCCAGCAGCGCGTGGATCGCCGCGCTCCACTCTTTGAGCGCCGGCTGGGTCGGGATGGCGGTCATCCCAGCTGCAGGCGTGCGCGCACCTCGGGGCGCCGCAGCGGCGGAACGGTTTTCGGTGGTTGCCTGCGTGGCTGCAGACCGGCCAGCAGGCGCCGGGTGGACTCGGTGACCTCGGCGACCGCGGTCTCGAAGGCCTCCACGTTGGACCCCGAAGGTCGGGTGATCCCGCTGACCTTGCGGACGTACTGGCGGGCGGCGGCCTCGATCTCGTCGGGCGTGGCGGCCGGCTCCAGACCCCTCAGCTCGGTGATGTTTCGGCACATGGACACCACGATAGGCGCGCAACAGGGCTGCGGTTACGGTGAGCGGATGAGCACCGCCACCGACGTCTTGCTGATCGACACCACAGACCGCATCCGGACCCTGACGCTGAACCGGCCCGGCTCGCGCAACGCTCTGTCGGCGGCCCTGCGCGGGCGCCTGTTCGAGGCGCTGCGGGAGGCGCAGGCCGACGACGACGTCGACGTCGTCATCCTCACCGGCGCCGATCCGGTGTTCTGCGCCGGCCTCGACCTCAAGGAGCTCGGTGACACCACCGAGCTGCCGGACATCTCGCCGAAGTGGCCGCCGATGGACAAGCCGGTGATCGGGGCGATCAACGGCGCCGCAGTGACCGGGGGCCTGGAGATCGCGCTGTACTGCGACATCCTCATCGCCTCCGAGCAGGCCCGCTTCGCCGACACGCATGCCCGCGTCGGGCTGATGCCCACGTGGGGTCTGTCGGTGCGGCTGCCGCAGAAGGTCGGCGTCGGGATGGCCCGCCGGATGAGCATGACCGGTGACTACCTGTCCGCCGACGAGGCGCTGCGCTGCGGGCTGGTGACCCAGGTGGTGCCGCACGCCGAGCTGCTCGACACCGCGCGGCAGATCGCGACGTCGATCGTCGGCAACAACCAGAAGGCGGTACGTGCACTGCTGGCGTCCTACCACGGCATCGACGACGCGCAGAACGGCGCGGCGCTGTGGCAGGAGGCGGCGGCGGCGCGCGAGTGGATGAAGAGCGCCTCCGGTGACGACATCGCCGCCAGCCGCAGCAGCGTGATGGACCGCGGCCGCACGCAGGTGCGGCAGTAGGGCACGGCCGCACGCAGGTGCGGCAGTAGGGCACGGCCGCACGCAGGTGCGGCAGTAGGGCACGGCCGCACGCAGGTGCGGCAATAGACCGCGAGCGTGCGTGTCTGTGCCCTTCCGGCCGGCGTGTCGCCTGCAGATCCGCACGCTCGCCGGTCTTGACAGTGCCCCCTCGGCACGCGGCAGAGTCGGGCCATGAGTGAATACGAACGCCCGGTCAACCACCACGGCGATCACCCGGGATTCTCCGGATTCACCGGAGATCTGTTCGCGGTGCTCTTCCTGCTCGCCGGCCGCCGAACCGCGGGGTTGGCGGCCGCCCTCACCGAGGTCACGGCGAGCGACCACGTCGTCGACATCGGATGCGGGCCCGGCAACGGTGCCCGCATCGCGGCCCAGCGCGGTGCGCGGGTCACCGGTGTCGACCCGTCACGGTCCATGTTGCGGGTGGCGCGCGCCGTCACCCGCGGTCGTCCCGCGATCACGTGGGCCGAGGGCACAGCCGAAGCGCTGCCCGTGCCGGACGCGTCCGCGACGGTCGTGTGGGCCCTGGCCACCGTGCATCACTGGCGCGACGTCGGCGCGGGCCTGTCCGAGATACACCGGGTGCTCGTGCCGGGCGGACGGTTGCTCGCCGTCGAACGGCAGGTGGCGCCCGACGCCACCGGTTTCGCCAGCCACGGATGGACCGGTCAGCAGGCGGAAACCTTTGCGGCACTGTGTGTCACCGCCGGGCTGGCGGACGCGAAGGTCAACGCCGACCGCGCCGGCCGGCGCGAGGTGTGGACGGTTCGCGCGGTGCGCCCATAGGCTCGCGTCCGTGAACGAGGCGCACCGGCTCTGCGGCAGCGACCAGTGGCGGCAGATGATCCGGGACGTGATCCTGCCGTGGGCGATGGGCGACCACCGACTCGGTGACGACGTGCTCGAAGTCGGTCCCGGCTACGGGGCCACCACCGACGTGCTCTGCACGGAGGTCGCCCGGCTGACCGCGGTCGAGATCGACCCCGACCTCGCCGCGATGCTGATCGACCGGTTCGCGGACCAACCGTCGGTGCAGATCGTGAATGCCGACGCCGCCGCGCTCGACTACCCCGACGGCCGGTTCACCGGCGCGGCGTGCTTCACGATGCTGCATCACGTCGAGCCCTCGCAACGCCAGGACCGGCTGTTCGCCGAGATCGCACGGGTGCTTCGCCCCGGCGCCGTGCTGGTGGCCAGTGACAGCCTGGCCAGCGAGCCGCTGCAGCAGATGCACGACGGGGACACCTACAACCCGGTCGACCCGCAGACGCTGCCCGGCAGGCTCGAAGCAGCGGGCTTCACCGACGTCGAGGTGCAGACCAACGAGTTCGGCTGGTCGGCGGTGGCCCACAGGGCATGAATGTCAGCGGGTTCCGGGCACCAGCCAGCGACCCGACAGTGCGCGCCAGCCGACGAACACCAGTCGCAACACCATGAACGCGCTCAGCCCGGCCCAGATACCGAGCAACCCCCAGCCGAACGCCAGCGACAACCAGATCAGCGGCAGGAATCCCACCAACGCGCTGATCAGCGTCGCGTTGCGCATGAACGTGGCGTCGCCGGCCCCGAGCAGCACCCCGTCGATCGCGAAAACGATTCCCGCGACCGGCAATTGGGCCACCAGGAACCACCACGGCACCCCGATCTGATCCAGCACCGATCGGTCGTCGGTGAACACCGCCGGGAACACCGAGGAACCCAACGCGAACACCGTGGCCAGCACCACACCGGCCACCGTCGAGAAGATCGTCACCCGCCAGGCCACCGCTTTCGCGTGGGTCAGCTGGCCCGCACCGAGCGCCGCGCCGACCAGCGACTGTGCCGCAATGGCCAGTGAATCCAGCACCAGCGCAAGGAAATTCCACAGCTGCAGCACCACCTGGTGCGCGGCGACGGCGGCGGCGCCGAACCGGGCGGCCACCGCCCCCGCCGAGATGAAGCAGGCCTGGAACGCCATGGTCCGCAGCACCAGGTCACGGCCCATCACCACCTGGGCGCGCAGCACCGGCGGCCGCAGTCGCAACGGCACCTTCTCGACGACCAGCGCCCGGCAGAACAGCGCCGCCGCCAGGTATTGCCCCACCACGTTGGCCACCGCCGAGCCGGGCAGACCCAGTTCGGGGGCGCCCAGCCAGCCGTACACCAGTAGCGGGCACAGCACCGCCGACACCGCGAACCCGAAGATCACATAGCGCAGTGGGCGCATCGTGTCCTGCACGCCGCGCATCCACCCGTTTCCGGCGGCGGCGATCAGGATCGCGGGTACGGCCAGGCTGGCGATTCGCACCCAGGGCAGCGCGGTCTCGGCGATGCGACCGTGGTCGGCCCCACCGGCCAACACCGACACCAGGGGCACCGCGGTCAGCTGCACGGCGACGACGATGGTGGTGCCGATACCCAGCGCCAGCCAGGTGGCCTGCACCCCCTCCTCGACCGCGGCGGTGCGGTCGCCGGCGCCGTAGAACCGCGCGGCGCGGGCCGTGGTGCCGTAGGACAGGAATGTCAGCTGCGAGCTCAACACGCCCATGATCAGCGCGCCGATCGCCAGCCCGGCCAGGTTCAGTGCGCCGAGCCTGCCGATGACCGCGAGGTCGAACAGCAGGTAGATGGGTTCGGCGGCGAGCACGCCGAGCGCCGGAAAGGCGAGCGCGGCGATCCGGCGACTGCTCGCCGGGGCGACGGGCTCAGCCAAGGGCGGTGCGCAGCGAGGCGATGAGGTCGTCGGCGGTTCCGGAGGCCGAGTAGCCGGCGGCGAGGCGGTGCCCGCCCCCGCCGAAGGCGCTTGCCACCGTCGACACGTCAAGAGATTTCGACCGCATCGAGACCGACCATCGTCCGGGTCCGATCTCCTTGAACACCGCCGCCACCTCGGCCTGCTGTGTGGTGCGCACGATGTCGACGATGCTCTCGATCTCCTCCGACCGTGCGGCCGTCCACTCGCTGTGGTCGACGACGGCGTAGACCAGGCCGCGTCCGCCGGCTGCGTCGGCGTCCAGCCGCGCCGAACCGAGCACCCGCGACAGCATCGGCAGCCACGCGAACGGATGGGTGTCGAGCAGGGTGCGGCTGATTGCGGCGTTGTCGACGCCGATCTCGAGGAGGCGTGCCGCCAACCGGTGGGCGCGGGCGCTGGCCCACCGGAACGACCCGGTGTCGGTGGTCAGTCCGGCATACAGGCAGTGCGCGACGCCGAGGTCGATCGGCTTGTGCCACGCGTCGAGCAGATCGGCGACCAGCATCGTGGTCGAGTCCGCGGCAGGATCGACGAAGTTCGCGGTGCCGAACAGGTGGTTGGAGGCGTGGTGGTCGATGACCAGGACATGGTCGGACTCGGCGAGGTCGCGCAGCCCGCCGAGACGGTTGACGCTGGGGATGTCGACGGTGACCACCAGGTCGGCGTCGCGGCGCATGTCCTGCGGCGCGACCAGCAGATGCCCGCCGGGCAGTGTGAGCAGCGATTCGGGCAGCTTGTCCGGCTCGGCGAAGCCGACCTGGACACTCTTGCCTGACTGTTCGAGAACCAGCGCCAGGGCCAGGCCGGCGCCGATCGTGTCGGCGTCGGGGAAGACGTGGCACACCACACTGACGGTGCGGGCCGATGCGAGCAGGTCGGCCGCTGCGCACGCGTCGACGCGGGCGCCCGTGATCAGGGCGTCGGTCGTCGAGTCAGTCATCGAGCGAGTTGGAGCCACCCTCGTCCTCAGCGTCCCCCGATGCTTCGTCCTCCGCCCCGGTTACACGGTACGGGTCGGCCTCGCCTGCGTGCCTGGCACCCTGCCGAACTCTCGCCAAATCCTCATCCGCGGCACGGGCCTTCGCCAGAAGCGCCTCCATGCGGTGCGCGGTGTCGGGGACGGTGTCCCGGGCGAACGCCAGCGTCGGGGTGAACCGGACCCCCAACGAGGCGCCGACCTTGGTACGCAGCACGCCTTTGGCCTTTTCCAGGCCGGCGGCGGCACCCTCGTAGTCGGGTTCCTCGTCAAGGGACCGGCCCAACACCGTGTAGTACAGCGTCGCGTCGTGCAGGTCGTTGGTGACCTTGGCATCCGTGATCGTCACCCCGGCCAGCCGCGGATCCTTGATCTCGTACTCGATGGCCGAGGCGACGATTGTGGAGATCCGCTTGGCGAGCCGTTTCGCCCGTGCGGGATCAGCCATGTGGTCCTCTCTTCACGCGAGCGCTCATCGACGCTTACGTCCTCGCCTTCTCGACCAGCTCGTACGTCTCGATGACGTCGCCTTCCTTGATGTCGGAGTAGGTCAGTGTCAGACCACACTCGTAACCATCGCGGACCTCGGTGACATCGTCCTTCTCCCGCTTGAGCGACGAGATGGTGAGGTTCTCGGCGACCACCACGTTGTCGCGCAGCAGCCGCGCCTTGGCGTTGCGGCGCATGATGCCCGACTGGACCAGGCAGCCGGCGATGTTGCCGACCTTGGACGACCGGAAGATCGCGCGGATCTCGGCGCGGCCGAGCTCCTTCTCCTCGTAGACCGGCTTGAGCATGCCCTTGAGCGCGCTCTCGATCTCGTCGATCGCCTGGTAGATGATCGAGTAGTAGCGGATCTCGACGCCCTCGCGGTTGGCCAGCTCGGTGGCCTTGCCCTCGGCGCGGACGTTGAAGCCGATGATGATCGCATCCGAAGCCGACGCCAGGTTGACGTTGGTCTCGGTGACGCCACCGACACCGCGGTCGATGACACGCAGCTCGACCTCGTCGTCGACCTGGATACCCAGCAGGGCCTCTTCGAGCGCTTCCACCGTGCCGGAGTTGTCGCCCTTGAGGATCAGGTTCAGCTGACTGGTTTCCTTCAGCGCCGAATCCAGGTCCTCCAGGCTGATCCGCTTACGGGTGCGGGCGGCCAGCGCGTTGCGCTTGCGGGCGCTGCGCCGATCGGCGATCTGCCTGGCGATGCGGTCCTCGTCGACGACCAGGAAGTTGTCACCGGCACCCGGCACCGACGTGAAGCCGATGACCTGCACCGGACGCGACGGCAACGCCTCTTCGACGTCCTCGCCGTGCTCGTCGACCATTCGGCGCACGCGGCCGTAGGCGTCTCCCGCGACCACCGAGTCACCGACCCGCAGCGTGCCGCGCTGGATCAGCACGGTCGCCACCGGGCCGCGACCGCGGTCCAGGTGCGCCTCGATCGCCACACCCTGGGCCTCCATGTCGGGGTTGGCCCGCAGGTCCAGCGACGCGTCGGCGGTCAGGATGACCGCCTCCAGCAGTGCCTCGATGTTGGTGCCCTGCTTGGCGGAGATGTCGACGAACATCGCGTCGCCGCCGTACTCCTCCGGCACCAGACCGTACTCGGTGAGCTGGCCGCGGATCTTGGCCGGGTCCGCGCCTTCCTTGTCGATCTTGTTGACCGCCACCACGATCGGCACGTCGGCAGCCTGCGCGTGGTTGATCGCCTCGACCGTCTGCGGCATCACGCCGTCGTCGGCGGCGACCACCAGGATCGCGATGTCGGTGGCCTTGGCACCGCGGGCACGCATGGCGGTGAACGCCTCGTGACCCGGGGTGTCGATGAAGGTGATCGGGCGTTCGGTGCCGTCGAGGTCGACGGTCACCTGGTAGGCGCCGATGTGCTGGGTGATGCCGCCGGCCTCGCCCTCGCGGACGGTGGCGTTGCGGATGGTGTCCAGCAGTCGGGTCTTGCCGTGGTCGACGTGACCCATGACGGTGACCACCGGAGGACGGATCTCAAGATCCTCCTCGCCACCCTCATCCTCGCCGTAGGTGAGGTCGAAGGATTCCAGCAGCTCGCGGTCCTCGTCCTCCGGGGACACCACCTGCACGACGTAGTTCATCTCGCCGCCGAGCAGCTCGAGCGTCTCGTCGCCGACGGACTGGGTGGCCGTGACCATCTCACCGAGGTTGAACAGCGCCTGCACCAGCGATGCCGGGTTGGCGTTGATCTTCTCGGCGAAATCGCTCAGCGACGCGCCGCGGGCCAGCCGGATGGTCTCGCCGTTGCCGTGCGGAAGCCGCACACCGCCGACGACCGGGGCCTGCATGTTCTCGTATTCGGCCCTTTTCGCGCGCTTCGACTTGCGACCGCGCTTCGGTGCGCCGCCGGGACGACCGAACGCTCCCGCTGCGCCACCGCGCTGGCCGGGACGACCGCCGCCACCGCCACCGCCGGGACGACCGCGGAATCCACCGCCGCCGGCAGCGGGTGCGCCGCCTCCGGCTCCGCCGCCGCGGTAGTTACCGCCGCC
>Ga0172382_10002327_pt1 | contig 32158 bp, 31 predicted proteins | sample Leawel138RmetaG_FD_122245 | JGI IMG/M metagenome (GOLD analysis project Ga0172382, IMG submission 122245) | Leachate microbial communities from a municipal landfill in Southern Ontario, Canada - Leachate well 138R metaG | ecosystem: Engineered > Solid waste > Landfill > Unclassified | place...
CGGGTGTGCTTGCTCACCAGTTCTGTGCGTTCCCGCAGGCTCACCAGCAGCGGCGTGGCGAAGAAGATCGACGAGTAGGTGCCGACGATCACGCCGACCAGCTGGACGAGCGCCAGGTCCATCAGCGTGCCGACGCCGAGCAGCCAGACCGCGATCACCATCAGCGCGATGATCGGCAGCACCGAGATCAAGCTGGTGTTGATCGACCGCATGAACGTCTGGTTGACGGCCAGGTTGGCCTGTTCGGCGAACGTCCGGCGGGTGGTGTGCTCGAAGCCGTCGGTGTTCTCCTCCACCTTGTCGAACACGATGACCGTGTCGTAGAGCGAGAAGCCCAGGATCGTCAGCAGGCCGATCACCGTCGCCGGAGTGACCTCGAACCCGACGAGCGCGTACACACCGGCGGTGACCAGGAGGTCGAACACCAGTGTCGCGAGCGCCGCGATCGCCATGTACCGCTCGTAGCGCACCGTGATGTAGATGGCCGCCAGCACCAGGAACACCGCCAACGCGATGAGCGCCTTCTGGGTGATCTGACCGCCCCAGGTCTCCGACACCGCCGAATCGCTGACGGCCTGCTCGCTCGGCTGGCCGTCCGCGCCCTTCGGCTGGAATGCGTCGAACAGCGCCTTGCGCAGCTCCACGATCTGGTCGTTGTCCAGTGTCTCCGACCGGATCTGGAACGTCGCCGAATCGCCGCTGCCGACGACCACGACCGCTTCCGGCGGCGTCCCGATGGTGTCGGTGAACACCGTCTCGACCTGCGAGGTGGTGGCCTGGGCGTCACTGCGCGGCAGCGACACCTTGGTGCCGCCCTCGAAGTCGATGCCGAAGGTGAAGCCGCGCAACAACATCGCGCCCAGTGACACCAGGATGATCACCGCGCTGACGGTGTACCAGAGCTTGCGCTTGCCCATGACTTCGAAGGCGCCGGTGCCGGTGTAGAGCCGGACGAAGAAGCCGTGCTTGGGCGCTCCCGCCGCGGCGGACTCCAGATCAGCGGCCTCGACCGCAGCGGTCTCGTCGGCGTCTGTGCGGTTACGTGTCGCCATGGTCTAACCCCGTCCCGCCGCGCTCGCGGCCGCTCGACGTTCGCGTGCGATCTGCTGGACGGCCCCGAGCCCGTTGAGCGACGGCTTGGCCCACAGGGTCGACTTGGACGCCATGTACACCAGCGGCCAGGTCACCAGGAACACGACGACGATGTCGAGGATGGTGGTCAGCCCCAGGGTGAACGCGAAGCCCTTCACCTGGCCGACGGCGAGGAAGTACAGCACCGCAGCGGCCAGCAAGGTGACCGCGTTGCCGGACACGATCGTCTTTCGGGCCCTGGCCCAGCCTCGGGGCACCGCCGACCGGAACGACCGTCCCTCCCGGATCTCGTCCTTGATGCGCTCGAAGAACACCACGAACGAGTCCGCGGTCATGCCGATACCGATGATCAGACCGGCGATACCGGCCAGGTCCAGCGTGTAGCTGATGTATCTGCCGAGCAGCACCAGGATCGCGAACACCATGGCGCCCGAGGCGGTCAGGGACAGCGCGATCAGCACTCCGAGCACCCGGTAGTAGAGCAGTGAGTACAGCAGCACGGCCACCAGGCCGACCACGCCGGCGATCAGGCCGGCCCGCAGCGACGACAGACCCAACGTCGCGGAGACGGTCTCGGCCTCGGAGGATTCGAAGGACAGCGGCAGCGAGCCGTATTTCAGGACGTTGGCCAACTCGCGCGCGGTCGTCTGGGTGAACTGCCCGGTGATCTGGGTCCGTCCGCCGGGGATGGCCTCCTGGATGACGGGAGCGCTGACCACCTGGGAGTCCAGGACGAACGCGGTCTGGGTGCCCACGTTGGCGGCGGTGAAGTCCGCCCACACCTTGGCGGCGTCGCTCTTGAACTCCACGTCGACGACGTATTCACCGGCCTGCTGATTCAAGCCCGACGAGGCGTTGGCGATCTGCTCGCCGCTGATGATCGACTTGTCCAGCAGGTATACCTCGTTGCCGTCCTGCGAGCAGGTCACCAGCGGCAGATTCGGGTCGTCGTTTCCGGCGAGCACATCCTCCTGACCACAGCGGGTGGCCTGGAACTGCAGCGCGAGGATCTGGATCGCCTGCTCGGTACTCTGCCGCAACCGCTTCTCGTCCTGGATGCGGGTCGCCAGCGGGACATCCTGGTCTGCGGGCGGTGCTGTGCCCGGCGCCGGCGGCGGGGTCGGGCCGGGGGCCGGTGACGGACCGGGCGGTGGCGTGGGAGCCGGCTGCTGGGGGAACGGCCGCGGCTGGGGAGCAGGTGTGTCGGAGGCCGGCGGGGCCTCCGGCGGCACCGCTGCCGGCGGCAGCCCGGGCACCGCGCCCGTCGGGGCCCCCGGCGGCACCGCTCCCGGCGGCAGCCCGGGCACCGCGCCCGGCGGCACGCCTGGGACTCCGCCCGGCGGCACGCCCTGCGGGCCTGCCTGCTCGGGTGGCGCCGCCGCAGCGGACGGAATCACGTGCACCACGGGGCGGATGTAGAGACGCGCGGTCTGACCGAGGCTGCGGGCTTCGCTGGTGTCGTCCCCGGGGACGGTGATGACCAGGTTCTGGCCGTCGATGATGACCTCGGAGCCGGAGACGCCCAGACCGTCGACGCGGGCGCCGATGATCTGCTTGGCCTGGTCCAGGGATTCGCGCGACGGCGGTGACCCGTCAGGCGTGCGCGCCGTCAACGTGACGCGGGTGCCACCCTGCAGGTCGATCCCGAGTTTCGGATCGGGCTTCTTGTCCCCGGTGAGAAACACCAGCAGATAGGCGCCGATGAGCATTGCCAGGAACAGTGCCAGGTAGCGGGCAGGGTGAACCGTCGAAGACGATGCCACGTGTCTACAGTCTCCTCGAGATCAGTTCGTCAAGTTCCGCACCGGGGCGCGAAGGCACGCAAAGACTACGTGCCGACGCTGAGATGTCAGCTGTCAGTCTTCTCGTTCGGGCTCTTGTTCAATTCGACCGCCGACGATTCCGCTTCGTCGAGCGTGCCGTCGTCGTCATCCTCGACGTCGTCGACGATGCGGTCGCGGACCGCGAGCTTCATCCAGGTGGTGACCACACCGGGAGCGATCTCCAGATCGACGTAATCGTCGGTGATGCCGGTGATCGTGGCCCGCAGACCCGAGGTGGTGTGGACCCGATCGCCGATCTGCAGCGAGTTGTGCAGGTCGATGGTCGCCTGCATCGCCTTCTTCTGTCGCCTCGACGCGAAATACATGAACGCGCCCATGATGATGAGCAGGGGCAGGAAAACGACCAGATCCATGGCGGCAGTGTCTCTCTAAAAGTCTGTGTTTCGGTCATGCGGGCAGGCGCTCGCACCTGCAGCAGCGGCGGCCCGTCACGCGGGCTCAAGTGACCAGTGTGCCATTCCAGCCGCCCGTGCCCGCGACCCCCGTCGCACGGACCCTGGCCGGCCACCGCGCACAGCGAACCAGCGAGGTCGCTGCGCAACGGAATTCGTCGCCGCAGAGGGTGGGCACCGAGGATTCCGCCACAATGTCGTGCGGTTGCCGACGGATCAGTGTCTCCAGCCGCTAGGCTCGAACAGCACCGCGACAATCGTCGAACTCTCCGCTCGGTACAGGTTTCTAGGAGGTTTCCTGTGAGCGCTCTCGAACAGAGCCGCCACCTCGCCACGGCCATCCCCGGTCCCCGGTCCTGCGAGCTGATCGCGCGCAAGAGCGCCGCGGTGGCCCGCGGGGTGGGCACCACCATGCCCGTCTACGCGGCGCGGGCCTTCGGCGGCATCGTCGAAGACGTCGACGGCAACCGGCTGATCGATCTCGGCTCGGGTATCGCGGTCACCACGATCGGCAACGCCTCCCCCAAGGTCGTCGAACGGGCCGCAGAGCAACTTCACAAGTTCACCCACACCTGCTTCATGGTGACCCCCTACGAGGGTTACGTGGCCGTCGCCGAGGCGCTCAACCGACTCACCCCCGGTGACGGCGACAAACGGACGGCGCTGTTCAACTCGGGGTCGGAGGCCGTCGAGAACGCGGTCAAGATCGCCAGGTCCTACACACGCAAACAGGCGGTGGTGTCGTTCGACCACGCCTACCACGGCCGCACCAACCTGACGATGGCGCTGACGGCGAAGTCGATGCCCTACAAGCACGGCTTCGGTCCGTTCGCCCCGGAGATCTACCGCGCACCGCTGTCGTATCCGTTCCGCGACGCGGAGTTCGGCAAGGAACTGGCCACCGACGGCGAGCTGGCGGCCAGACGGGCGATCACGGTGATCGACAAGCAGGTCGGCGCAGACAACCTGGCCGCGGTGATCATCGAACCCATCCAGGGCGAGGGCGGGTTCATCGTGCCCGCCGAGGGCTTCCTGCCCACGCTGCTGGAGTGGTGCCACGCCAACGGGGTGGTCTTCATCGCCGACGAGGTGCAGACCGGCTTCGCCCGCACCGGCGCGATGTTCGCCTGCGAACACGAAGGGATCGTTCCGGACCTCATCGTCACCGCCAAGGGCATCGCCGACGGTATGCCGCTGTCGGCGGTCACCGGCCGAGCCGAGATCATGGACGCCCCGCACGTCAGCGGGTTGGGCGGCACTTACGGCGGCAACCCGGTGGCGTGCGCGGCCGCACTGGCCACCATCGAGACCATCGAGTCCGACGGGCTGGTCGCGCGGGCCGCGCAGATCGAGACCCTGATGAAGGACAAGCTGGGCCGGTTGCAGGCCGAGGACGACCGCATCGGCGACGTCCGCGGGCGCGGGGCGATGATCGCCGTCGAACTGGTCAAGCCCGGGACACTGGAGCCGGACCCGGAACTGACCAAGAACCTGCTCGCCGCCGCGCACCGGGCCGGCGTGATCGTGTTGTCCTGCGGCACGTTCGGCAACGTGCTGCGATTCCTGCCCCCGCTGGCCATCAGCGACGAGCTGCTGCTCGAAGGCCTCGACGTCCTCGAACTCATCCTGCGCGACCTCTGACCCAAGGAGCCCATTGACATGACCACCGTCCAGAACTTCATCGACGGCCAACTCGTCGACTCCACCAGCGGCGCCACCATGCCGCTGGTCGATCCGAGCACCGGCGAGCAGTACGGCACCGCCCCGGTGTCCAACGAACAGGACATCGACAACGCGTACGCCGCGGCGGCCAGGGCGTTCAAGGAGTGGAAGAAGACGACCCCGTCGCAGCGGCAGAAGGCACTGCTGGACTTCGCCGACGAGGTCGAAAGGAACGCCGACGCGCTGGTCGCCGCGGAGGGCCGCAACACCGGAAAGCCCGATCACGTGACCGCGGCCGAGGAGATCCCGCCGATGGTCGACCAGATCCGGTTCTTCGCCGGCGCCGCGCGCGTGCTGGAGGGCAAGTCGGCCGGCGAGTACATGGCCGACCACACCTCGTGGATCCGCCGCGAGCCGATCGGCGTGATCGGCCAGGTGGCACCGTGGAACTACCCGATGATGATGGCGATCTGGAAGATCTGCCCGGCCATCGCCGCCGGCAACACCGTGGTGATCAAGCCCAGTGACACCACCCCGGTGACGACGGTGATGCTGGCCGAGTTGGCGGCCAAGTATCTGCCCGCGGGCGTGCTCAACGTGGTGACGGGCGACCGCGTCACCGGCGCGTCCCTGGTGGCCCACCCGACGCCGGAGATGGTGGCGATCACCGGTTCGGTGGCGGCCGGCAAGGCCGTCGCGGTCAGTGCCGGCGGCAACCTCAAGCGCACGCACCTGGAGCTGGGCGGCAAGGCGCCGGTGATCGTGTTCGACGACGCCGACCTGGCCGCCGCGGCGGAAGGCATCGCCACCGCCGGCTATTTCAACGCCGGGCAGGACTGCACGGCGGCCACCCGGGTGCTGGCGTCGGCGTCGATCGCGGCCGACCTGACCGCGGCGCTGGCCGAGCAGGCCAAGGGCGCGACGACGACGTTCGGCCGCGCCGCCGGCGACGAGGACGCCTGGGTCCCGCCGGTCAACAACGTCAACCAGATGGAGCGGGTGTTGTCGTTCTTCTCCGACATCCCGTCCCACGCCACCGTCGCCGTCGGCGGTAATCGCCAGGGCGACAAGGGCTTCTACGTGGAGCCCACGGTGATCGGCGGACTGCGCCAGGCCGACCGGCTGATCCAGCAGGAGATCTTCGGCCCCGTCATCACCGTGCAGTCGTTCTCCGACGAGGAGGAAGCGATCGGTTGGGCCAACCGCGTCGAGTACGGGTTGGCGTCGTCAGTCTGGACCAAGGACGTCTCCCGGGCGCTGCGGGTGTCCAACGCACTCGACTTCGGCTGTGTGTGGATCAACACGCACATCCCGCTGGTCGCCGAGATGCCGCACGGCGGGTTCAAGTCGTCGGGTCACGGCAAGGACCTGTCGATGTACGGGCTGGAGGACTACACGCGCATCAAGCACGTGATGGCCTACACCGGCTGAGAGCAGGCACGCACGAAGTCGACGAGGACGGTTCGGATCTCCTCGGCGCCGAGACCGTCACCGTCGACGTCGTGGGCGATCAGCTCGGAGATCAGGTCGTCACCCGGGACGCGGCACCGGTCAGCCACCAACACGTCCAGGTAGGCGCCGAGGGCGTCGCGCACGCGGGGGTCGCCCAGTCGGGTCGCCCACCGGGAGATCTGCCACCAGTCCCGCACCGGTGCGCCCAGGGCGACGCACAGGCTGCACAGTCGGGGGCCGAGGACGATGCCGGCCACCTCGTCGTGCGCGGTGTCCGACAGCCGAGCCGAGAACATCTCGGAGAGCCGCTGCGACTGCGGGTTCACACCTCGCCTCCCCGTCGTGGTGGGCGCGTCCAGAAAGCGCCGAAGTTAGTTGATCTACTGAAATCACGGTAACGGCGGAGGGTGCACAACACCCGCTCCGGGGGCCGAAATGTGGCCGGAATTACGAATCGACACCATCCCAAACATTCACAGCAGACTGGCAGCGGCGGAGCGCACTTCCGCGGAATACGGTTAGTTTTACTAACGTAGTTTTTCGTAGGCGCAGCGTCGCGCTCCCTGTTTTCCGCGATTCGTTCTCAAGGACGCTCCATGTCTACTGATACCCGCGAAGACCGCCTTGCCCGCCGCATCGCCGATCTGTACGCCACCGACCCGCAGTTTGCCGCCGCAGCACCCGACGACGCCATCTCCCACGCCATCGATCAACCAGGGACGCACCTGCCCGTCATCGTGCAGACCGTCCTCGACGGATACGCCGAGCGGCCCGCGCTCGGACAGCGCGCGGTCCGTTTCGTCACCGACCCCGCCACGGGCAGAACCACCACCGAGCTGCTCCCCCGCTTCGAGACCATCACCTACGCCGAGTTGTCACGCCGCATCCACGCGGTCACCGCCGCGCTGACCGATGTGCATCCGGGCGACCGCGTGGCGGTGCTGGGCTTCACCAGCATCGACTACACCACCGTCGACATGGCTTTGGCGATGCTGGGCGCGGTGGCGGTACCACTGCAGACCAGCGCGCCGGCCACCACCGTCCGGCCGATCGTCGCCGAGACCGAACCGGTGGTCATCGCATCGTCGGTCGATGCCCTCACCGACGCCGTCGGCCTGGCTCTCGACGCTCCCACCGTGACCCGCCTTGTGGTCTTCGATCATCGCGCCGGGGTCGACGATCATCGCGACGCCCTCATCTCCGCGAGCGACCGGTTGCGCGCCGCCAACTCGCCGATCGAGGTCGAGACCATTACCGACATCGTCGCTCGGGGTTCGAAACTGCCTGTACGCGCGCAATTCTCGGCCGACGGTGACGCGCTGAGCCTGCTGATCTACACCTCCGGCAGCACCGGCGCACCCAAGGGTGCGATGTACCCCCAACACCTGGTCGCCAACTCATGGCGGCGGTTGGCCCGGTCCTTCTGGGGCGACCTGGGGGTCTTCCCGGCAATCACGCTGAACTTCATGCCGATGAGCCACGTGATGGGCCGCGGACTGCTCTACGGCACGCTGGGCGCCGGCGGCACCGCGTATTTCGCGGCCAGGAGCGATCTGTCGACGTTCCTGGAGGATCTCGCCCTGGTGCGCCCGACGCAGCTGAGCTTCGTGCCGCGGATCTGGGACACCATCCACGCCGAGGTGTCCCAGGAACTCGAGCGCCGGCCGTCGGATGCGACCGAGGTGATCGCCGATCTGCGGCGGAGCCTGCTGGGCGGCCGCTACGTCACGGCGATGACGGGCTCCGCGCCGCTGTCACCGGAGATGCGGGCCTTCGTCGAGAACCTGCTCGACGTGCACCTGATCGACGGGTACGGCTCGACCGAGGCCGGCGCGGTGTTCGTCGACGGCCGGGTCCAACGCCCGCCGGTCATCGATTACAAGCTCGTCGACGTCGCCGACCTCGGCTACTTCTCCACCGACCGCCCCCATCCGCGCGGCGAGCTTCTCGTCAAATCCGAGACGCTGTTTCCCGGCTACTACAAACGCCCCGACGTCACCGCCGAGATGTTCGACGAAGACGGCTACTACCGCACCGGCGACATCGTCGCCGAGACCGGGGCCGACCAGCTGACCTATCTGGACCGCCGCAACAACGTCCTCAAACTGTCGCAGGGCGAATTCGTCACCGTCTCCCGACTGGAGGCAGTGTTCGGCAACAGCCCGCTGGTCCGCCAGATCTACGTCTACGGCAACAGCGCCCGCCCCTACCTGCTGGCCGTGGTCGTGCCCACCGAAGCCGCGCTGGTCGGTGCTGACGCCAAAGCCGCTGTGGCCGAGTCACTTCAGGATGTCGCCAAGGCGGCCGGGCTGCAGTCCTACGAGATCCCCCGCGATTTCCTTCTCGAGACGACGCCGTTCACGCTGGAGAACGGCTTGCTGACCGGCATCCGAAAACTGGCCCGCCCCAGACTCAGAGAGCGTTACGGCGAACAGCTCGAGGCCCTCTACACCATGCTGTCCGAAGAGCAGGCCGACGCGCTGCGGGAGCTGCGCCGCTCCGGCGGAGAGCGTCCGGCGCTGGAAACCGTCGGACGCGCCGCCGGGGCGCTGCTCGGCACCACCGCAGGCGAGCTGGAACCGACCGCCCACTTCACAGATCTGGGCGGGGATTCGCTGTCGGCGTTGACCTTCGCCAACCTGCTGCGCGACATCTTCGACGTCGACGTCCCCGTCGGTGTGATCGTCAGCCCGGCCACCGATCTGCAGGCCCTTGCCGACTACGTCGAGTCCGCCCGCCGGCACGGGTCGGTGCGGCCCACTTTCGAATCGGTGCACGGGCATTCGGGACGACCCGGGACCGAGGTGCATGCCCGCGATCTGACGTTGGACGAATTCGTCGACGCCGCGACCCTGGCGCACGCGCCGACGTTGCCCGGACCGCGCGCCGAGGTCCGCACCGTCCTGCTGACCGGGGCGACCGGCTTCCTCGGCCGGTATCTCGCTCTCGAATGGCTTGAGCGGATGGCGCTGGTCGGCGGCAAGCTGATCTGCCTGGTCCGCGCCAAAGACGATGCGGCAGCGCGGGTTCGGCTGGACAGCACGTTCGACAGCGGGGACCCGGAGCTGCTGCGGCACTACCGACGGCTGGCAGCCGACCATCTCGAAGTGATCGCCGGCGACAAGGCCGACGCCGATCTCGGACTCGACGCGCGGACGTGGCAGCGGCTCGCGGACACCGTCGATCTGATCGTCGATCCCGCCGCCCTGGTCAACCACGTCCTGCCGTACCGCCAACTGTTCGCCCCGAACGTGCTCGGCACCGCCGAACTGCTCCGCATCGCGCTGACCACGAGGATGAAGCCGTTCGTGTACGTGTCGACGATCGGCGTCGGCGCCGGTATCGAACCCGCGAGGTTCACCGAGGACGCCGACATCAGGCAGATCAGCGCGACGCGCAGAATCGACGACAGCTACGCCAACGGCTACGGCAACAGCAAGTGAGCCGGCGAGGTGCTGCTGCGCGAGGCGCACGATCTGTGCGGCCTGCCCGTTTCGGTGTTCCGCTGCGACATGATCCTGGCCGACACCACCTACGCCGGTCAGCTGAACCTGCCGGACATGTTCACCCGCCTGATCTTCAGCCTGGTCGCCACCGGCGTCGCGCCCGAGTCGTTCTACCACCTCGCCACCGACGGCACCCGGCAACGGGCCCACTATGACGGGCTACCGGTGGAGTTCATCGCCGAAGCGATCTTGACCCTCGGCTCTGACGTCGCCTCCGGGTTCCGGACGTATCACGTGATGAATCCCCACGACGACGGGATAGGCCTCGACGAGTACGTGGACTGGCTCATCGACGCAGGCCATCCGATTCGACGCGTCGGCGACTACCCGACGTGGCTGCAACGGTTCACGGTGGCGATCACCGCGCTGCCCGAACGGCAGCGGCAGGCCTCACTGTTGCCGCTGCTGCACAACTACCAGCACCCGGAGACGCCGATCCGCGGCTCCATCGCACCGACAGACAGATTCCGTGAAGCGGTCCAGGACGCCAAAATCGGTCCGGACAAAGACATTCCACACGTGACACCGCAGATCGTCATCAAGTACGTCACCGACCTGCAGCGACTCGGACTGCTCTAAACCGGCAGAGTGGTCCGGTCGCTGCCGCGGCGCCGACCGAACAGCCCGTGCCGGCGTCGCGTGGGTTCACCCGCCGCGTCAGGCTGATTCCATCCGGCGGTGCCGTCGGTGACCGGGTGCGGCTCAGCGGTGTCGACCCTGGCCTCCCGATAGGCGATGTCTCGTGCGGTACGCACCGACAGACGGCCGACGGCCAGCGCGGCCAGGAACACGATCAGCGCGCCCAGACCGGAGAAGTAGGTGAGCTCCAGCCAGACCTGTTTGGTTTCACTGTCGGCGACCGGCTGACCCGCTCCGCCCAGGCCGAGCGGACCGGCCACGGCACGCCCGACCACGAACCAGGCACCGGCGGCCACCGCCAGCCAGCCACCCAGCATCGCGGTGGCGCGGTTGCGGGACACGAACAACAGCAAGCCGCCGAACACCGCCACCAGGCCCGGCAGCACCTCCAGCCATCCGCGGCCCTGGGTCCAGGCCCACGGACGATCGGGGGTGAACGCGAAATCGAACAGCGGCCCGACGAACGGCGCCAGTGCGCCCCATACCCCGAGCGCGACGATCAGCAACCCGCTGACCGCGCCGCGGCTCCGCGGGATCTGCATCGCGCCCCGCCTGCTCCGACCGGATGTGTCGACCATGATTCCTCCTCGGGTGTTGCAGGCGAATACCCCATCCCGCCGGGCAGTAACCGGGCCTCGGCCCACCGTCCGGAGCCGCCGCGATCTCCCACGGTGGGGCTAGAGCGTCAGTCCTGCCACCAGCAGCACCACCGCCACGGCGGGAAACAGGCCCTGGGTGATGGCGGCGCGAGCCTTGTCCCGCGCCGAAACCAGCAACACCACCGCCGCGGCCAACATCGGCCCCACACCGGCGAACACCAGTGCGGCGCCCACCGCCGTGAAGCCGGCGAACACCGCGACCACGCCGATGAGCGTCACGACCCCGAGGAACAGGTTGTAGAACCCTTGGTTGAACGCGAGCTGTCTGGTGGCCTGCGCTTCCTGCTCGGTGGTGCCGAACACCGCCCGCGTTCGTGGCGAGGTCCACGTCAGCGACTCCATCACGAAGATGTACGCGTGCAACACCGCGGCGAGGGTCGCCACGATCAACCCGGCAGTCAACATCAGCGCGCCTTTCGTCAGTCGAACAGGCCCGTCTGGCCCAGCCCTACGGCGTTGGCGGGCGGCTTCATCCCCAGATGGGTCCAGGCCTGCGCGGTGGCGACGCGCCCGCGCGGGGTGCGCGCGATCATCCCGGCCCGCACGAGGAACGGTTCGCACACCTCCTCGACGGTGGTCGCCTCCTCGCCCACCGCCACCGCCAACGTCGACACCCCGACAGGGCCACCGCCGAAGCTGCGCGTCAACGCCGAGAGCACCGCACGGTCCAGCCGGTCCAGTCCGAGCTCGTCGACGTCGTAGACCTCCAGCGCGTACTTGGCGATGTCGCGCGTGATGACACCGTCGGCGCGCACCTCGGCGTAGTCCCGCACACGCCGTAGCAGCCGGTTGGCGATACGCGGTGTACCCCGCGAACGGCGGGCGATCTCGGCCCCGGCCTCGGCGCCCAGTTCGATCCCCAGAATCCCGGCCGAGCGGGCCAGCACCCGTTCCAGCTCGCTGGGCTCGTAGAAATCCATGTGCGCGGTGAAACCGAAACGGTCCCGCAGCGGACCCGTCAGCGCACCCGACCTGGTGGTCGCCCCGACCAGGGTGAAGGGCGCCACCTCCAGCGGAATCGACGTCGCGCCAGGGCCTTTCCCGACGACGACGTCGACGCGGAAGTCCTCCATCGCCAGGTACAGCATCTCCTCGGCGGGCCGGGCGATGCGATGGATCTCGTCGATGAACAGGACGTCGTGCTCGACGAGGTTGGACAGCATCGCTGCCAGATCACCGGCGCGCTCGAGGGCGGGCCCCGAGGTGACACGCAGCGACGACCCCAGTTCGGCGGCGATGATCATCGCCAGTGAGGTCTTGCCCAGACCCGGGGGCCCGGACAGCAGGATGTGGTCGGGGGTGCCGCCGCGGTTCTTGGCGCCCTCGAGTACCAGTTGGAGTTGTTCGCGCACGCGGGGCTGGCCGATGAACTCGCCCAGCGACCGGGGCCGAAGGCTGGCGTCGATGTCCCCCTCCCCGACCGTGAGGGCCGCTGACATCTCCCGTTCGTCGGGCTCGTCCGCCGAATCTTCTGAAAACCTGCCCATGCTGCTACTTCTTTCCGAGCATCGACAACGCCGCGCGCAACGCGCTGGACGTGGTGGCCTCCGGCTCGTTGGCCAGCACCTTGTCGGTGGCCTCCTCGGCCTGCTTCTGCGCAAATCCGAGGCCGACGAGTGCCTCCACGACCGGGCCCCGGATGCCGTGCCCGCCGGCGGAGGCGATACCCGCCGACGTCGACGTGCCCACCTTGTCGCGCAGCGTCAACACCAGCAGTTCGGCGGTCTTCTTGCCCACCTTGGGAATTCGGGTCAGCGCGGTGACGTCGCCGTCGCCGATCGCCTGCCTCAGGGTCGGTCCGTCGTACATGGCCAGCGCGCCCAGTGCGATGCTCGGCCCGATCCCCGACACCCCCAGCAAGGTCAGGAAAAGATTGCGCGCATCGGAGTCGGCGAAGCCGTAGAGCGTCATCGAGTCTTCCCGGACGATCATCGCGGTGATCAACCGCGCCTCGGCGCCGCGCCGCAGCGTTGCCAGAGTCGCCGGCGTCGCCATCACCTTGTAGCCGACCCCGGCCGCCTCGATGACCACGTGGTCGAGGGCGATGTCGAGGACCTCACCGCGAACCGCGGCGATCACCGAGTGCTCCGTGACATCTGAGCTGCCTTCGCTTTCGCCTTGAGGGTGGCCTGGTACTTGCGGCGCTGCTCGGCCGCCATCTCCTCAGCGGCGGCCATCCTGCCGAGCATCGGCGCGCGCCAGCAGTGGCAGATGGCAAGCGCGAGCGCATCGGCGGCGTCAGCTGGGGTCGGTTTTTGTTGCAGCGCAAGGATTCTGGTGACCATCTCGGTGACCTGCGCCTTGTCCGCGCGCCCGTTGCCGGTGACAGCGGCCTTGACCTCGCTGGGCGTATGGAAGTGCACGTCGATATCACGCCGCGCCGCGGCCAGCGCGATCACGCCACCGGCCTGCGCGGTGCCCATGGCGGTGTTGGCGTTCTGATTGGAGAACACCCGCTCGATGGCGATGACGTCGGGCCGGTGGGTGTCCAACCAGTGGTCGACGGCGTCGCTGATGGCGAGCAGGCGGTGCGCCAGCGGATGACCGGCCGGGGTCCGCACCACATCGACGTCGAGCGCGATGACCTGGCGGCCCTTACCGCTCTCGATGACCGACAGCCCGCACCTGGTCAGGCCGGGGTCGACACCCATCACCCGCACGCCAGCCCCTTCTCGCAACAGAACATCTGTTCGAGAGCTTAGCGGCTTCCGCGGACAGCGCCGGACAGGACACGCGGTCACCGAGCGCTATCTCGCCCGGCCTGCAGCGTCGAGCTGGCCGAGGATCGAGCGAACCCAACGACGCACGTGCGCCGGGTCGCGCCAGTCCCCCGCTCTGGTCTTGGCCATCTGGCGTGCCGGGAAACCCGCCGCGTCGGGGCTGAGGGTACCGCCGAACGTGACGTGCCCCCGTGCGTCCACCCGGGCCACGAGCTTCTGGAGCTGCGAAGTCGCCGGGATATCGCGCTGTGTGGCCGAATCGTCCAGTGGGCCACTGCTGACCAGCCACACCGGCAAGCGACTGAGAGCGTCGCGGTGTCGGCGCACAAATCGCCGCGCGTCCCGATGCCACCGGCTCGCGTACAACGCCCCGGCGACGATGACGGCGTCGAATCCCTCAACAGTGGTGACATCGCGCGCGGCAGACATGTCGACGTCATGCCCGGCTTCAGTGAGCGCGTCGGCGATCATCGCGGCCAGACCGGCGGTGCCGCCACGCTTGGAGCCGAACGCGACGAGAATTCGGGTCATTCCACCGACTCGTTCGCCGACCTGCCGGGGATCGAAGCCGCTGTGGCGTTGTCCTGGATCTGTCGCAGCGTGGCCCTGAGTACGTGACCGACGAACGGTCGAACCAGGCGCCAGTAGCGCAGGAACCGCCGCCGGGATTCGGGATCGGTTGTCACAGTTCGGCATTCGTAGGTCAGCAGGGTGGAGGCGGCGCCGTACGGCCGGACCGAGAAGTTAGCCGCGATCTTTCCCCATCCCGGTTCGTCGAAACTTGTGAAGTCCGCAGCGGCGACATCGCGCCATTCGATGGTGGGCTTCCAGAACTTGCCGACGGCACCGAAGGCGATCTCGCGTTCGGCCTGCCTGCCCAGGAACGTCCATCCGGGCAGTCCCATGTCGGCCCCGATGACCAGATGGGGTAGTGGCGGCCCGGTCTTACCGGACAGCCGGGCGGGCAGGACCCGTAGCCACATCGCCAGGTCGAACAGCGGCGAGTGCACGGTCAGCAAGTCGATCGCGCATGCGGCAGCGAAGGTCGTCGCCGGGTCCGCTGCCACCACGAGATGTTCGGCGATCACAGCGTCGTAGCGGGGCATCGCCGAGTCGATGAGAAGTACCTCGGTGTCCGGGCTGGTCATCGTCACACTGTGCGACAGGCGGGTCACTCGGCCCTAGGGCCTATGGTCCCCGCCGGGCATTCCCAACGGCACCAGAACCGGCGCCGGATCGCGATACTGGGTGAGCAGTTCGATGCCGCGCAATGCGGAGCCGGGTCCGAGCCGCCGCCAGCAGCGGCTCGACCCAGCGTCGCGAAGCCGGTCTCATACGGCAGGGTCTTCCACCACCACCGCCGGACCGTCCATTCCACGCCGTCGGGCCCGACCACCTTTTCCCTACCGCGCCACCGCTTTCCGACCACCTGATGGGTCGATCGGATTTTGCCCTCGGCTATGGCCGGCGTCACTCGCAACAGATGGATGAACGCGATCGCGACGGGCGATTTTCATAGTGGGACTAACTGCCGAGGTCCCATCTGAGGAGTTCACGATGAAAAAGCTCAGCCGAATTCTGATCACCGGTCTGGCGACCGCGGGAACCGCCGCGGCGATGGGCCTGGCGCCGGTCGCGGCCGCAGCCGTCGCCGGGCAACCCGATTGCACAGTCTCCGCGCCCGGCAACAGCCTCTGCGAGTCGGCGGGTAATGCCCAGATCGTCGCCGCCCCGACCGACGTGCCGTACCCGGCGTGGGACACCTACGGCTACGGGCCGGCCTTCGTCGGCGGCGAACACCATCTCCACCACATCCGCTGACCGACCGGTTCGGAAAGTCGGCTCAGTCCTCTTCGAGTGCGGCAGCGACGTCGTCGGGAATGTCGATGTTCGTGTAGACATCCTGGACGTCGTCGCTGTCCTCGAGCGCGTCCACCAGCTTGAGCACCTTACGGGCCGCCTCCAGATCCACCGGCACGGTCACCGACGGCTGGAAGCTCGCCTCGGCGGACTCGTAGTCGATTCCGGCATCCTGCAGCGCCGTCCGCACGGCAACCAGATCCGTTGGCTCCGAGATGATTTCAAAGCTGTCACCCAGATCGTTGACGTCCTCGGCGCCCGCGTCGAGCACCGCGGCCAACACGTCGTCCTCGGTGAGATCGTTCTTCTCGAGGGTGATCACGCCCTTGCGGGAAAACAGATAGGCCACCGATCCCGGATCAGCCATGTTGCCGCCGTTGCGCGTCATCGCCACCCGGACCTCACCGGCGGCGCGGTTGCGGTTGTCGGTGAGGCACTCGACCAGCACCGCCACCCCGTTGGGCCCGTAACCCTCGTAGGTGATGGTCTGCCAGTCGGCGCCGCCGGCCTCTTCACCGCTGCCACGCTTGCGGGCGCGCTCGATGTTGTCATTGGGCACCGAGCTCTTCTTCGCCTTCTGGATGGCGTCGAAGAGCGTCGGGTTACCGGCGGGGTCGCCACCACCGGTGCGCGCGGCGACCTCGATGTTCTTGATCAGCTTGGCGAACATCTTCCCGCGACGAGCATCGATGACGGCCTTCTTGTGCTTCGTGGTGGCCCACTTGGAATGGCCGCTCATGCAGGTCCTACCTCTTCTGGTTCATCGTCTGGTCTGAATCCGATCGACCAGTCTACGTCGGTGTTCGCCTGATACCGCAGCCCGTCACCCCAGGTCGTCGGAGATGTAGCGCTGCAGGTTCGGCGCCACCGCGGCGACGAGTTCGTCGTCGTCCATCGATGCGACGGGCTCGATGCGCCAGACGTAGCGCATCATCGCCAGCCCCATGATCTGCGACGAGATCAGGCCGCTGCGCAGCATGCGGTCGCGTTCGTCGACGCCCAGCTGGGAGACCCCCATCAGACTTCGTTCCACGACGAGCCGCAACTTCTCCCGCGTCGCCGCCTCGTGGGCAGCGGTCTGCAGGATCGCCCGCAACACCGGCCCGATCTCTTCGTCGGCCCACGCGTCAAGCATCAGCCGCACGAGCGCCGCCCCCAGTTGCGGCACGGGTGTGGTCCACGCCCTCGCCACATTCTGCAGCCAGCGTTGCGGCGGATCGGTCGCCGCGTCGAGCAGCGCCTCCTTCGATCCGAAGTAGTGGTACACGAGCGCCGGGTCGACGTCGGCGGCGCGGGCCACCGCCCGGATCGTCGTCCCCGCGTAACCCGTGTCGGCGAACGCCCCACGCGCCGCGACGAGGATGCGACTCGACAGCACTCCGCGTTCGTCTCGCGGACCGGGCGGAATCTTGGACACAAGATCTGATCCTAGAGGAAGTCTCATCTTGCGTTGAGACTAGTTTCACCATAGCGTGAAACTATGAGCGCCACCGAACGCGACCTCAACGGACCCCAGGACACCGGTCGCCAGTACCGCAACCTCAGCGCACCGACATTCGGGATCACCCACCTGATCAACCAACGGGTCCCCATGCGCGACGGCGTCGAATTGATGGCCGACGTTCACCGACCGGACGCCGAGGGCAGATACCCCGCCCTGATCGCCGCGTCGCCGTATCCCCGGCAGATCCAGGACCTGGGGGCGCCCGCGGGGTTCATCGAAGCGGGTGCCACCGATTTCTGGGTGCCTCGCGGCTACGTTCACGTCATCGCCAACCTCCGCGGCACCGGCGGGTCGGGCGGCAGGTTCGGCTTCATGGACACCCAGGAGCGCCAGGACCTGTACGACCTCGTCGAGTGGGCGGCCGCGCAGCCATGGTGCGACGGGAACGTCGGCATGATCGGGATCAGTTACTTCGCGATGGCCCAACTGGAGGCCGCCGTGGAGCGGCCCCCTCACCTCAGGGCGATCTTTCCGCTCGCGGCGACGGCCGACCTCTACGAAGCCGCGTCACACCACGGGCTGGCGAGTTCGTCGTTCGTCACACCGTTCCTGTCGATGCTCGGGCTGACCGCCGACCGGAGCGACGCCTTCTGGCGGCGGAACCCGGTCCTCGCCCCCCTGCGGCGGGTGCTCAACACACCCAAGGTGCACCACAGGTTCGCCACGATGAACGGCGAGGCGGCCGTCACGATGATGCGCCAACTGCTCAAGGTCCCTCACAGCCCGCACCCGTGGGACGACCTGTGGTTGGACACGATGGTCAGGCATCCGCTGCGTGACTCCTGGTGGCAGGAGCGCAATCTGGTGCCGCTGCTGGGAAACCTCGACATCCCCGTCTACCTCGGCTGCGACTGGGAAAACGTCCCGCTGCATCTGCCGTCAACCTTCACATTGTGGAAAGCGTTGTCGCACAACCCGAATGTGCGGATGGCGATGCTGGGGCAGTACGGACTCACCTGGCCGTGGGAGAGCCTGCACCACGAGGCGCTGGCGTGGTACGACCACTGGCTCAAGGGCGCCGACACCGGCATCATGGACGGCCCACCGGTGCGCTACATGCTGCCCGGCGCCGACGGCTGGCACACCAGTGCCTGCTGGCCGCCTGCCGCGACACACCTGGAGTGGGCGCTGCGCGCAGACGGCACGCTCGGGACGGACGAAGGCGATCCGGGCCGGCGCGAATACCTGACGCTGGGAGGCGGCCTGAACCGCACGACCGCCAGCCCGGTCGACCCGCCGTCGATGTTGACGTGGACGTCGGCCCCCTTGGACGGCCACGTCGACGTCGTCGGTGACATCGAACTGCGTCTGGACGCCTCCGCCACCGCCGTCGACACCGCCTGGATCGTGGTGTTACAGGACGTCGGACCCGACGATCAGGTCACCGACGTCACTGCCGGCTGGCTGCGGGCGAGCCTGCGCACCGTCGACGAGGCCGCCAGTCGCGCCGGCGCACCGGTCCTCCCCTGCGATGCGGCAGTAGCCGTGCCGGTAGGCGATGACGTCGCCTACCGGATTCCGCTGGTGCCCAACGCGCGCCGGTTCGAGGCCGGGCACCGGGTGCGGGTGACCTTGACCAGCGACGACCAGAAACCGGCGAGCCCGGCGATCATGAACTTCCGGCATGCGTCCGTCGGCACCAGCAGTCTGAACAGCGTCCGGTCAACCTCGCGGCTGCTGTTGCCGGCGCTCGGCACCGGTGTTAGCTAAGCCACACTCTCTGGTCGGCTATCTTACTCCCAAGTAAGGTTGCGTTTCATGACATTCTCGCTGGAGCTGTCCTCTGATCTCGTCGACGTGCAGAAGTGGGTCCACGAGTTTGCCGCCGATGTCGTCCGGCCCGCCGCCGCCGAATGGGACGAGCGGGAGCAGACGCCGTGGCCGATCATCCAGGAGGCCGCCAAGGTCGGCCTGTACTCGATGGAGTTCTTCGCCGAGCAGGCCGCCGAACCGAGCGGACTCGGCATGATCGTGGCCTTCGAGGAGATGTTCTGGGGTGACGCCGGCATCGCGCTGGCCATCCTCGGCACCGGGTTGGCCGCCGCATCACTGGCCGCCAACGGCACCCCCGAACAGGTCGGCGAATGGGTGCCGCAGATGTTCGGGTCGGTCGACGATCCCAAGGTCGCCGCGTTCTGTTCGTCTGAACCCAACGCCGGCTCGGACGTCGGCTCGATCCTGACGCGCGCCCGTTACGACGAAGCCACCGACGAGTGGGTGCTCAACGGCACGAAGACCTGGGCGACCAACGGCGGTATCGCCAACGTGCACGTCGTCGTCGCCTCGGTGCATCCGGAGCTCGGCACGCGCGGGCAGGCATCGTTCATCATCCCGCCGGGCACACCGGGCCTGAGCCAGGGCCAGAAGTTCCTCAAGCACGGCATCCGCGCGTCGCACACCGCCGAGGTGGTCCTCGACGACGTCCGCATCCCCGGCCGTCTGATCGTCGGCGGCAAGGAGAAGTTCGACGCGCGGATCGCCAAGGTGCGCGAAGGCAAGAAGGCCGCCGGCCAGGCCGCGATGGCCACCTTCGAGCGGACCCGCCCCACCGTCGGCGCGATGGCCGTCGGAGTGGCCCGGGCCGCCTACGAGTATGCCCTCGACTATGCCTGCGAGCGTGAGCAATTCGGTCGCAAGATCGGCGAGTTCCAGGCCGTCGCCTTCAAGCTGGCCGACATGAAAGCCCGGATCGACGCGGCACGACTGCTGGTCTACCGCGCCGGCTGGATGGCCCGTAACGGCAAGGAGTTCACCGCCGCCGAGGGGTCGATGGCCAAGCTGGTCGCCAGCGAAACCGCGGTGTACGTCACCGACGAGGCGATCCAGATCCTGGGCGGCAACGGCTACACCCGGGAGTATCCGGTCGAGCGCATGCACCGCGACGCCAAGATCTTCACCATCTTCGAGGGCACCAGCGAGATCCAGCGCCTGGTGATGGCCCGCGCGCTCACCGGCCTGCCCATCCGCTGACTGCGATTTCGGTGTAGTTCGTCACGCTGAGCGTGACCAACTACACCGAAATCACGAGAGCGAGGCGACGAACAGCCGGTGGACGCGGCGGTCGCCGGTCACCTCGGGATGGAACGCCGTCGCGAGCATCTTCCCTTGCCGCACCGCGACGGGATGTCCACCCGCTCGCGCGAGCACCTCGACGTCCGGGCCCACCCGCTCGACCCACGGCGCCCGGATGAACACCGCATGCACCGGGCCGTCCAGACCCTCGAACTCGACGTCTTCCTCGAACGAGTCGACCTGACGGCCAAAGGCGTTGCGCCGCACCGTCATATCGATACCGCCCAGGGGTAGCGCCTCACGCCCTGCCACTCCGGCGTCGGCGATCTCGGTCGCCAGCAGGATCATCCCGGCGCACGATCCGTACGCCGGCATCCCCTCGGCGAGCCTGGCCCGTAGCGGCTCCAGCAGGCCGAACTCGCGCAGCAGATGGCTCATCGCCGTCGACTCTCCACCCGGAATCACCAGAGCATCAACGGAATTGAGCTCGTCGAGGCGCCGCACCGTACGGGCCTCGGCGCCGGCCTCACGCAACGCCGCAAGATGCTCGCGGGTATCGCCCTGCAGTGCCAGTACCCCGACCTGCGGGGCGCTCACCCGTGTCCCGGGGCGTAGCCGCGGGTGTACCGCGTCAACCCCTCCTGCATCACCGCGGCGACCATCTCGCCGTAGCGGTTGTAGATCTTGCCCTGCGTCAGCGAGCGGCCCCCGCACGCCGACGGCGACGACTGGTCGTAGAGCAGCCATTCGTCGGCCCGGAACGCGCGCATGAACCACATCGCGTGGTCCAGTGAGGCCACCATCAGATGCTTGCGCTCCTCGATGTGGTTGACCTGCGCCGAGCCCAGCAGTGTCAGATCACTCATGTAGGCCAGCGCGCAGATGTGCAGCACGTGGTCATCGGGCATCGGATCCCGGTGCCGGAACCAGACCTGCTGCTGGGAGGCTTTGCCTTCGCGCACCCCGAGCCGGTCGCGGGGCACGATGCGCACATCCCACTCGTCGAACTGCCGGAAGCTGGCGTCGTCGAACACCTTGCTGCTGGACTTGAAGTCGGGGATGTCGTCGGGCGGGGGCGCGAACGGCATGGCGTCCTGGTGTTCGATGCCGCTCTGGTCGGTCTGGAACGACGCCGACATCGAGAAGATGGTCTCGCCGTGCTGGATCGCCGTCACTCGGCGGGTGCAGAACGAGCCACCGTCACGGATCCGCTCGACGGTGTAGACCGACGGCGACCGCGCATCGCCGGCGCGCAGGAAGTAGCCGTGCAGCGAGTGCACCTGAAACTTCGGGTCGACAGTCCGCACCGCGGATACCAGCGACTGCCCGGCCACATGCCCGCCGAACGTGCGCTGCAGAAAACCCGACTCGGGGCTGAAGACCCCGCCACGATAGATGTTGACCTCGATCTGCTCCAGATCGAGGATCTCTTCAATCGCCACTTACCAGCCGCGTTCGGCCAGGCGGTGCGGGACCGGGATGTCGTCGACGTTGATTCCGACCATCGCCTCACCCAGACCGCGCGACACCTTGGCCAGCACGTCGGGATCGTCGTAGAACGTAGTCGCCTTGACGATCGCCGCGGCCCGCTCGGCGGGATTGCCCGACTTGAAGATGCCCGAACCGACGAACACACCCTCGGCGCCGAGCTGCATCATCATCGCCGCATCCGCCGGAGTCGCGATGCCACCCGCGGTGAACAACGTCACCGGCAGCTTGCCTGCCCGCGCCACCTCGACGACGAGGTCGTAGGGAGCCTGCAGTTCTTTTGCCGCGACGTACAACTCGTCCTCCGACAGCGACGTCAGCCGGCGGATCTCGCCGCCGATCCTGCGCATGTGGGTGGTCGCGTTGGACACATCACCGGTGCCCGCCTCGCCCTTGGAGCGGATCATCGCCGCACCCTCGGTGAGCCGCCGCAGCGCCTCGCCGAGGTTGGTGGCACCGCACACGAACGGCACGGTGAAGCGCCACTTGTCGATGTGGTTGGCGTAATCGGCTGGCGTGAGCACCTCGGACTCGTCGATGTAGTCGACACCGAGGCTCTGCAGGATCTGCGCCTCGACGAAGTGCCCGATCCGCGCCTTGGCCATCACCGGGATCGTGACGGCGTCGATGATGCCCTCGATCATGTCGGGGTCACTCATCCGCGACACCCCGCCCTGGGCCCGGATGTCGGCGGGAACGCGTTCGAGCGCCATCACCGCGACCGCACCGGCACCCTCGGCGATCCGCGCCTGCTCAGGGGTGACCACGTCCATGATGACGCCGCCCTTGAGCATCTCCGCCATGCCACGCTTCACCCGCGCAGTACCGCGGGCGGGAGCTCCGAGCCCTGCCCCCGACGTTTCGGATTCCACTGCCATCTCCTTAAATCGCTACTGATCCAGTCTAAAGGCGGTCGCAAATCGATTCGATCCGCACATCAACGGATGGATTGCAGCGGCCCGCCCGGTAGTGCACCCCGCGCGTCGACCAGTGCGTTCGCCTCGTCGAGAAGCTCACCCAGCTGCAGGGGATACACGGTCTCACCATCGGCGACCAGCTTTTCGATCATTGTCGCATCGCACCACCGGTGACCGTGAATGTAGGTGCGTTCCAGCCCCGAGCGGCCCGCATCCGACGGCTCGAACCGCGCGGTGCGGTGCACGAAGTACATCTCCTCGCTGTGGATGACCGACCCGTTGAAGTTGATGACGGCGTCGCGGCGCCACAGCGGACCGACCATGGCCTCCGGCGCCACCCGCAGCCCGGTCTCCTCCTCCAGTTCACGCACCGCGGCCTGGGCCAGTGACTCCCCCACCTGGGCCGCGCCGCCGATCGTGAACCACCACTTGCGGGGGGCCGGGTCCGCACCCGCGAACGCCGGATCCGACCCGCGCAGAAGCAGCACCGCACCGGCTTCGTCGAGCAGCACCACCCTCGCCGACGTGCGTCTGGTCGCCGGGGCAGGCTCGCGCGCCGACACCTCACCTGCTTCGGCGATCTCGAAATAGCTTGGCAGCGCAGCAGTTCCGCCCAGCCGCAGGGTGCGCACCAGCGGGCGCTCGCGCAGGGCCAGGGTGTCGCGGACGGCGTCGTTGTGGAACCGGCGCGCCAGCACCACGCGCGCCTCGGCGTCCGCCAGCTCGGCCACCAACGCCAGCGGCAGGGACGACGGGTTGACCCGGCCCAGCGCCGCCGACAACTCGTTCTCCGCCGCTTCACGGCCCGACCTGGGCGCCCGTTCGGCGGCGTCGGCCAACGCGGCCAGCCGCCGGCCGTCGGGTCCGCCGCCGTACGCCTCGACGGCCACCGCGCGAGCCACCACCGCGCGCCGGGCCAACGCCCCGTCGAGTGCCTGCCAGGACAGGTCGTAGCGCACGTGTAGCCGGTCCAGCCGGTTGGCGGTTTGATAGGCCCACCCGCCGATCAGCAGAACCACCGCGACCAGCACCGCAATCAGCACCGCGGCTGCCCACGGAATCACGACTCCACCTGCACTTTCACCCCGGCACCGGCGACCGTCTCGTACACCCGCATGATCTGCCGGGCCACCACCGACCAGTCGTACCGCTGCACCGCCCGCGTCGCGCATTCGATGTAGCGGGCGCGGACCGCGTCGTCGGAGAGCATCTCGATCAGGCCTTCGGCCAGGGCGGCGGAGTCGTCGACGGCGACCAGGCGTCCGGCGTCTCCGTCCACCAGCACCCGCCGGAATGCGTCGAGGTCACTGGCGACCACCGCGGTTCCCGCCGCCATCGCCTCCACCAGCACGATGCCGAAGCTCTCTCCCCCGGTGTTGGGCGCGCAGTACACATCGGCGCTGCGCATCGCCGACGCCTTCTCGGCGTCGTCCACCTGTCCCAGGAACCGCAGATGTCGGGCCAGCGGTCCGGCGTCGCCGCGCAGTTGATCCTCGTCGCCACGGCCCACCACCAGGATCTCGACGTCGGCGAACCGCTCCGCCACCGCGGGCAGCGCCCCGAGCAGCACGGACATGCCCTTGCGGGGTTCGTCGAACCGGCCGAGGAAGAGCACCGTTCCCCCGGGCCGGGGATAGCCGGGCAGTGGCGGCGCGGAGGCGAAGCTGGCCACGTCCACGCCATTGGGAATCTCGACGGCGTCGCTGCCCAGCGCTTCCATCTGCCAGCGTCGCGCCAGGTCGGATACCGCGATGCGGCCGACGATCTTCTCGTGCATGGGACGCAGGATCGGTTCGAACACCGACAGCGTCAACGACTTCGTCGTCGAGGTGTGGAAGGTCGCCACGATCGGGCCCTCGGCGATGTTGAGCGCCAGCATCGACAGGCTGGGCGCGTTGGGCTCATGCAGGTGCAGCACGTCGAACTGGCCCTGCTGCAGCCACTTCTTGACCTTGCGGTGGGTGGCGGGCCCGAACCGCAGCCGGGCCACCGACCCGTTGTACGGAATCGGGATGGCCTTTCCGCCCGACACCACGTAATCGGGCAGCGATTCGTCCGCATCGGGTGAGGCGGGCGCGAGCACACTGACGTCGTGGCCGTCGCTGTGAAACACGTTCGCCAACTGCAGCACATGCGACTGCACCCCGCCGGGCACGTCGAACGAGTACGGGCAGACCATCCCGATCCGCATCAGGGTCGCCGCATTCTCGCGCACGCGCTCATCACAAAGCCTCCAGGCGGGCCCTGCGCTCCTCGGACAGATCCGCCACCCACTGCGGCTGCATCATGTGCCAGTCCTCCGGGTGCGCGGCGATGTTGACCGCGAACCGGTCGGCCATCGCCTGCGTGATGACGGTGACGTCGCCCGATGAGGTGTCCAGCTCCGGATAAACCTGCATGCCCCAGCCGTCGGGTTCGAACCAGCAGTGCACGGGCAGCAGCGCTGCTCCCGTCTCCAGCGCCAGCTTCGCCGGCCCCGCGGGAAGCCGGCTGGGCTCGCCGAAGAAGTCGACCTGCACACCCGTGCGGGTCATGTCACGGTCGGCCATCAGGCACACCACCCCGTTGGCGAGCAACCGGTCACGCAGCACCTCGAACGGCGGCCGTTCCCCGCCGGAGAGCGGAACCACCTCGAAGCCGAGACTCTCGCGGTACGCCAGGAACCGGTTGTACAGCGATTCCGGTTTGAGACGTTCGGCGACCGTGGCAAAGGTGCCGTGGTTCTGCACCAGCCACACCCCGGCCATGTCCCAGTTTCCGCTGTGCGGCAACGCCAGCACGGCGCCGCGGCCCGCCTCCAGCGCCGCCCACACGCGCTCGATGTCGCGCACGTGCAGTCGTCTGCCCAGCTCCTCGTGATCCATCGACGGCAGCCGGAAGGCCTCCCGCCAGTACCGGGCGTAGGACGCCAGCGACGCCTGCATCAGCGCCGACGGAACCCGCTCCGGCGTCGTACCGATCACCCGCGCGAGATTCTTGCGCAGCTGCTCGGGTCCGCCGTTCAGGGCAGCCCATCGGGCGCCGGCACCGAACGCGTTGCGCGCCAAGAACTCCGGGGCTGCACGCACCAGGCGCCAGCCGGCGGCATAACCCCAGTCGGTGAGGTGGCCGCCGAAGGAGAGCAGACGCCCGTTGTCGCTGCCCGACCCGGCCGGGTGCTGTGTCATTGCTCTGTGGTCTCGGGTTTCTCGCCGGCTTCGGGCACCTTGAGCGGCTCCATGGCCGCCGCGGAGGTCCGCACGCTGTGCAGCCGCTGCCCGACGGTCACCACGCTGCTCAACGCCAGTACCCACATCGCGACGTCGAGGAGCCACGGCAGAGGGAAGAACGGCAGGTCGGAGAAGCAGGCGCCGACCAGGATGATGACCAGGCGCTCGGGCCGCTCGATCAGACCACCGTCCCCGGACAGCCCGCTGGCCTCCGCCCGCGCCTTGATATACGAGATGACCTGCGACGACACCAGGCAGATCATGGTGGCGACGACCAATCCGGTGCTGTGCAGCCCGAACGCGGCCCACCACAGCAGGCCGCAGAACACCGCGCCGTCACTGATGCGGTCACAGGTGGCGTCGAGCACCGCCCCGAACCGGGTGCCGCCACCGCTCTGACGGGCCATCGCCCCGTCAAGCATGTCGGCAAGCACGAAGAACGCCACCACCCAGGCGCCCGCGAACAGCTGCCCGATCGGGAACAGCGTGAGCGCGCCGAGCACCGATCCCGCGGTGCCCAGGATCGTGACGCTGTCCGGCGACAGGCCCAGTTTCAGCGCGCCCCTTGCCACCGGCCGCGACAGCTTCACGTAGGCCGCGCGCGTCATCAGGTAGAAGTCGCTCACTTGTGGTTGTCCCACTCGGTGGCCAGCAGCAGCCGGGTGTCGCGCAGCAGTTGCGGGATGACCTTGGAGTCGCCGATGACGGTGATGAAGTTGGCGTCCCCACCCCACCGCGGCACCACGTGCATGTGCAGGTGCTCCGACAGCGAGCCGCCCGCCGAGGTTCCCAGGTTGAGGCCGACGTTGAAGCCGTGGGGGCGCGACACCGCCTTCATCACGCGAATCGCCTTCTGCGTGAACGCCATCAACTCCGCGCTCTCGGCCTCGGTGAGGTTCTCCAGCTCGGCCACCCGCCGGTACGGCACCACCATCAGATGGCCGGGGTTGTACGGGTACAGGTTGAGCACGGCGTACACCAGTTCGCCGCGCGCGACGACCAGCCCGTCCTCGTCCGACATGTTCGGGATGTCGGTGAACGGTTCCGACGACGACGCCGACCCCGGCTTGACCGCGTCGACGATGTAGGTCATCCGGTGTGGCGTCCACAACCGCTGCAGGCGGTCCGGATCGCCGACACCGCGGTCTACGATCGTGTCCTCGGGATCCACGTCACCCCTCGCCCGTTTCGGCACTGATCTCGACGAGTTCCGCTGTCGGCGTCGCATTCTCGCGCCGAGTGACCCAGTCCACGATGGCCGCGACCGCCTGCTCCCGCGGAACTCCGTTGACCTGCGTGCGGTCACCGAACCGGAATGACACGGCTTCAGCCTCCACGTCGCGGTCACCCGCGAGAAGCATGAACGGAACCTTCTGGTTGGTGTGGTTGACGATCTTCTTGGCCATCCGGTCGTCGCTGGTGTCCACCTCGGCACGGATACCGAGGGCGCGCAGCTGGGCCACCAGCCCGTCCAGGTACCGGATGTGGTCGTCGGCGACGGGGATGCCGACCACCTGCACCGGCGCCAGCCAGGCCGGGAAGGCGCCGGCGTAGTGCTCGGTGAGCACACCGAAGAACCGCTCGATCGATCCGAACAGCGCCCGGTGGATCAGGACGGGGCGTTTGCGGGTTCCGTCTGCGGCGGTGTACTCCAGCTCGAAACGGTCGGGCATGTTGAAGTCGAGCTGGATGGTCGACATCTGCCAGTTACGCCCAAGCGCGTCGCGCACCTGCACCGAGATCTTCGGACCGTAGAACGCCGCGCCGCCCGGGTCGGGCACCAGGTGCAGTCCCGACGATTCGGCCACTTCGCGCAGCGTCTCGGTGGCCTCCTCCCACATGTCGTCGGACCCCACGAACTTGTCCGGGTCCTTGGTCGAGAGCTCCAGGTAGAAGTCGTCGAGACCGTAGTCGGCCAGCAGATCGAGGACGAACTGCAGCAGCCGGGCCAGCTCGTCGCGCATCTCTTCGCGGGTGCAGTAGATGTGCGCGTCGTCCTGCGTCATGCCGCGCACCCGGGTCAGGCCGTGGACCACACCGGACTTCTCGTAGCGGTACACGCTGCCGAACTCGAAGAGCCGCAAGGGAAGTTCCCGATAAGAACGCCCTCGCGACCGGTAGATCAGGTGGTGCATCGGGCAGTTCATCGGCTTGAGGTAGTAGTCCTGGCCCGGTTTGCGCACCGTGCCGTCGTCGTTGTACTCGGCGTCGATGTGCATGGCCGGGAACATGCCGTCGGCGTACCACTCCAGGTGCCCGGAGGTGATGTAGAGGTGCTCCTTGGTGATGTGCGGGGTGTTGACGAACTCGTAGCCCGCCTCGATGTGCTTGCGCCGCGAGTACTCCTCCAGCTCCCGGCGCACCACGCCCCCCTTGGGGTGGAAGACCGGCAGGCCCGAGCCCAGTTCGTCGGGGAAGCTGAACAGGTCGAGCTCGACGCCGAGCTTGCGGTGGTCGCGCTTCTGTGCCTCCTCGATGAGCTCGAGGTGGCGGTCGAGCGCCTCCTGCGATTCCCAGGCGGTGCCGTAGATGCGCTGCAGGCTGGCGTTGTTCTGATCGCCGCGCCAGTACGCCGCCGAGCTACGGGTCAGCTTGAACGCCGGGATGTAGCGGGTGGTCGGGATGTGCGGGCCACGGCACAGGTCACCCCAAACACGTTCGCGGGTACGGGGATTGAGGTTGTCATAGGCGGTGAGCTCGTCACCGCCTATCTCCATTATTTCGTCCGATGACTCCAGGTCCCCGGACTTGTCGTCGATCAGTTCGAGCTTGTAGGGCTCGTTCGCCAGTTCTTCCCTGGCCTCGTCCTTGGATTCGAACACCCGGCGGGAGAACAGCTGACCGTCCTTGACGATCTGGCGCATCCGCTTTTCCAGAGCCTCCAGGTCCTCCGGCGTGAACGGCTCGGCGACCTCGAAGTCGTAGTAGAAGCCGTCGGTGATCGGCGGCCCGATGCCGAGCTTGGCGTCGGGGAACAGCGCCTGCACCGCCTGCGCGAGCACGTGGGCGGCCGAGTGCCGGATGACGCTGCGGCCGTCCTCGGTGTCGGCGGTCACCGGGATCACGTCGACGTCGGCGTCGGGGACCCACGACAGGTCGCGCAGTCGGCCGTCGGAATCCCGGACGACGACGACCGCGTCGGGTGCACCCCGGGAAGGCAAGCCGGCGTCACGAACCGCCTGCCCGGCGGTCGTCCCGGCAGCGACCCGGATCGGGGCTGCTGGGGCGGGGCGGGCGGGGGCGCTCATGCGGGGCTCTCCAAACTCTCAGGTGGCGGGTGCGGGTCGGGTATCGACCGCGACCATGCTATCGGGGCGGGGCGTCACTCCCCGATACCAATAGGGCTCTTGAGCCAGCGGTACTCGATACCGACCAGTTCGCCGACGAACGCGAGTGCCCCGAGCAACCACAACGTGCCCATCACGATCGCGAAGGTAAACAGCGCCCCCAGCGCCTGGACCCACAGGCCCTGGCGTTTGAACCAGGCCATCGCGGTGTCATAGCGTGCGCGGGCGTAGGCCAGCAACCGGCGCGCCCAGTCGAACTCGGTCGCCAGGATGGCCAGCCCGACGAACACGATCGCCCAGCCCGGGCCGGGGTACGGGATGGCCAGGATGCCGACGGCCAGAACCAGCAGACCCACCACGCCGACCGCGATGCGGTAGACGAGGTCGGCGGCCCGCCGTTCCCGCAGCCGGTCCCGCCACCGCGCCCACCGGCGGGTGATTCCGGGACGCCCGGTCTCGTCGCTCACGGCTGACCCGGTTTGAGCTTGACGAACAGCGAATGTGCCTCGGCCAGCACGTGGTCGCCGTCGAGAAGGCGCCCGGAGACGAAGATCTTGCGGTCGACGATGTCGTCGATGCGCGCTTCGACCTGCAGTTCCTTTTCGACCAGCGCGATCTTGCGGTAGTCGACGTGCAGGAACGCGGTGCGCTGCGCCTTGCTGCCGCTGAGCTTGTAGGCGGTGAAGCCGAGCAGTGAGTCGAACAGGTGGGCCACCGCGCCACCGTGCGCAGCGCCGTTGCGGCCCAGATGGTAGCGACGGAACCGCGCGGTGCCGCCCATGCGGCCATCGTCGGTGAGATGCAGGTCCAGCGGCACGCTCAGGATGTTGCCGCGGTTGGGTAGGTCGTTTCGCCGGCCCGACGGTGAGGACCATTCGTCGGCGTCGAAGGGCGCCAGCATCGCCGAGACCTTCTCCAGCAGGTCTGCTGCCTCGGTGATCACGGCGTCAGGGGCGTCGGCCGCGCGGGCGTGGTCCTGGAGCCGGCGGACGGCTTCGACGAAACGGCCGTAGTCCGGGCCGCCGCGGTCGGTGGGTGTGGGTGGATTGAATCCCCCACCGACGCGGGCGTCGAATCCAGTACCGACGCGGGCGTCGAATCCAGTACCGACGCGTACATCGGCCGCATTGTTAGTGCTCACCCGCTCACCGTATTGGTTGTCTTAGCTCGCGGCGGCGCCGGCGTTGCCCAGTGTCTCGAACTCGGCGTCCGTCAGATCGATCTGTGCGGCGGCGACGTTCTCCTCGAGGTGGGCCACCTTCGAGGTGCCGGGAATGGGCAGCATCACCGGCGAACGCTTCAGCAGCCAGGCCAGCGCCAGTTGTGACGGTGTGGCGTGGTGTTCGGCGGCAATGCGGTGCAACGGGCCGTCGGCGGCCGCGAGCGGGCCTGCGGCCAACGGGAACCACGGGATGAACGCGATGCCGTCGGCCTCACACGCATCCAGCACAGGCTCGGCGCCGCGCATCGTGAGGTTGTACATGTTCTGCACCGAGACGATCGGGGCGACCGCACGGGCGGCGGTGAGCTGATCGACCGAGACCTCCGAGAGGCCGATGTGCCGGACCTTGCCTTCCTGCTGAAGCTTGGCCAGCTCGCCGATCTGGTCCTCGGCTGGGAATTTCGGGTCGATGCGGTGCAACTGGAACAGGTCGATGGTGTCTGTGCCGAGCCGGCGAAGGCTCATCTCGCACTCCTGACGGAGGTAGGCGGGAAACCCGAGCGGTTCCCACACGTCGGGAGCGGTACGCAGCAGACCTGCTTTAGTGGCGATGACGACGCCGTCGTAGGGGTGAAGTGCCTCCCGGATGAGGTCCTCGGAGATATAAGGGCCATAGGAGTCTGCGGTGTCGATGAAGTCGACGCCGAGATCGACGGCGCGGCGTAGCACGCGCAGGCATTCGTCCCGGTCTGCCGGCGGACCCCAGACACCAGGGCCGGTCAGACGCATCGCGCCGAAACCGAGCCGGTTCACGGGCAGCTCCCCGCCGAGGAGGAAGGTCGGGGCGGTTCGGGAGCTTCCAGAGGTCACCGGATCGACGCTACGCGGACGGTGACAAGCTGGCATCGTGAAGCTGACTGACCTGGCCGGCAAAGCGCTGACGTATCCCGAGGTGGGTGCTACCGCGACGACGATGCCCGCCGGGTACCGCCATCTACGGAAGTCGGCGGTGATCGGCAGCGGCCGCGAGCGTTTCGAGCAGGCGGCCGCCGAGGGGATGCGCTGGGGGATGCTGCGCGGGGCGGGCCTGCGGGTGGAGGCCACCGCCCCGGTGGCCGCCGTCGGGGCGGAGGTGCTGGTGCATCTCGGCCCCGTGGTGGCGCCGTGTCGCGTCGTGTACGTCGTCGACGAACCCGACCGTCGCGGTTTCGCGTACGGCACCCTGCCCGGGCACGCCGAATCAGGCGAGGAGTTGTTCCTCGTGCGCTACGACCCGAGCGCCGGGGACGTGGTTGCGGAGGTGGCGGCGTTTTCGCGGCATGCGACGTGGTGGAGCCGGTTAGGAGCCCCGGTGACCTCGTTGATGCAGCGCGTGGTCACCGACCGGTATCTGCGCGCGCTCTGACCGCGTCCCGCGACTTCGCTGGGACTGCAGCACCGGATCCGAAAGGCCTTCCGCGGGCGACTGCGCAATGCCCGAGCCGACCGCGAGGGTCAGCGGTAGCCTGTAGAGCCATATTGACGCACGAGTATCGGACGGGTGAGGGATGAGCGATCCAGCCGGCGTAGAAGTCACACATCTGCGTGTGGCGGAGCTGGTGCAGGGCCTGCACAACAGACCGGACACCGACTCCGACACGGTCGTCGCCGAGTTGGCCGAGCTTGCCGCCGCCGAAATCGAGGGCGCGCAGTATGCCGGAATCACTTTGACCCGCAACGCCAAACAGATCGAGACCCCCGCAGCGACGCATCA
>Ga0172382_10002328_pt1 | contig 32153 bp, 29 predicted proteins | sample Leawel138RmetaG_FD_122245 | JGI IMG/M metagenome (GOLD analysis project Ga0172382, IMG submission 122245) | Leachate microbial communities from a municipal landfill in Southern Ontario, Canada - Leachate well 138R metaG | ecosystem: Engineered > Solid waste > Landfill > Unclassified | place...
TCTCTCCCCCGATCTGCCAATTGATTCCACCTGCCGAGTCGCTACGCACCGAAGCGAAATCCGAATCGACCTCAATGAAAGGAGTCGAAGGTGTCCAATCAGGCCCCGTGTACGGTTCGTCATAGTACTGCATCTGCTGGGTGACAGTATCCCAAAAGTAAACCCCGGCTTTGAGCTGAGCAGAACTCGTGCTATTAAGATCGGTGTCGGGAAAATTCAAGCTATTCCATTCGATGGCCATCAGGGGTGGAGCCGGGACGGACTCGGTGGTTACTGTATCGGGATCTTCGCGAAAAGAGGACAAAGTACCAAAACTCAGGAGTCCATCGACACTCCCCTTGAGCTTATTCTTGCCATCTTCATTTTTTGCGATTCTCCCCGCCTTTACGTTGAACTCGCCTCCACCCTGAATGCTCAAACTCTTTTTGGCTCGCACGTTGACCTGGCCCTGCCCGCTCACGGTGGTGAGCAACAGGTGCCCCCCCTTACCCTTTGTCTTGCCGTCCTCGTCGACCGGTATTGCCAGATGAACCTCGATACTTCCCCCTCCGGACAGAACGGAGTCTCCCCCAAGTTCGTTACCCTGGGCAAATCCAGCTTCCACATAGACCCGGCTCACTCGCCTGCTGGTCCCGGGTGGCGGCTCCAAACTCTCGGGAGTGGTGTCGCGCAATCCATCGCCGGCCAGTCCTTCGACCACCAGGATCACCTCCCGGGTGGGCACCTGGTAGTTCCAGTCGTAACCGTCTGGCACAGCAAAGGTCGGTCCCGGACCGGTGAGGGGGACATCAGCCGGGGAGACGTAGCTGGTGAGATTGTTGACCGAAACATAGGGGTGGCGGACCAAACGAACCGGGTCCGCCATGTCATCCTGTCCGGGGTTACCATCCTGGAAGTTGAACCGAATCCTAAACTGGCTGACCTCACCATCTCCGGTCTTTAGATAGCCAAATACATTTCCGTTGTCTTCCTCTACCACAAAATCCGGCAGGTCGATAATTCGCAGCGGGGGATCGGCGGCGGCCTTCCAGAGAAAGTCTTGCTGAAGGCGAGCCACGGCATAGCGAACTCCAGCTTGAGCCGCGGTCAGAGCCTTCTGATCATCATTGAAACTTTCGGCTGAACTCAAGGTGGAAGGCACCAGTTTCACAACTGCAGCCAGTATCATCATCACCAACATCACGATGAAAAGACTGGTTATGATAAATATCCCACGCCGCTTGAAACCCATCTTCGCAGAACATTATATCGCAAAATCGAGGGAATCTCTCGATTTTTGCTAAAATCTAGCAGTACCGTGAAAAGCAAAGGTTTCAGCCTCATAGAACTGGTTATCAGCATGGCCGTGCTGGCTTCCGTGGGTCTTCTGGTTATGGCAACTTTGGCCCGCATGCTGAAGCCGGGACAAAAAGCCGCCGACCTGAGCACCGGGGTGGTCGTGGCTCAGTCGGTCATGGAGGAAGAGGTCCACGCCATCCTCTCCGGGACTGGAACCATGTCTAAGATCGACTTTTGGACCAACGACTCTCCACCCTCCTCTCCCATTACCGGTAATATCACGGTGGGAGGGACCGACTACAGCTATCGAATGGACTACCGGACGGTGAGAGATGAGACCACCGGCGATCCGCTGGGGGGCACTGAGCTCGAAAAACAGGCCAAGAAAGTCGATATCACTGTGTGGTGGTGGAACGCTACAGCCGAAGAGACCAGGGAAGGATATGGCCAGTTGCAGACCCGGACGACGCAACTGTTTCTCTACCATCCTTCACTATGAGGTCCAATTTGCGCCAAAAGGGCTTCACCACTATGGAGGTACTCCTGGCCTCTTCGATCTTTATGCTGATGACGGGAGTCATTTTTTTCGCCCTGCGCCAGAGCACCCAGGTTTTCAATCAGGTCGACGGAAACTTTGATGCCCTCACCCAGTTGCGTCGGGCCAGTTCCTGGCTTTCAAAGGACCTGCGAAGAGCCAGTCCCACCACCTACGAAAGTAAGCGGGTGAGCACCGGCGGAGGGGGTCATGGCAACGCCATCTGGATGCTCTCCTCCGAGGGCGACGACGGGGTTCACGTGCGCGATGCCGACGGAGTGCCGATCTATCAGAAAAATGTCCTTTACTATCTGGTCAGGCCAGACAACCACGATCGGGTTTCCCACGGTGTAGTTTGCACCATCGACGACACCGCTCATCCGGATGGAGATCCCTTTTGCGCCCACAAGATCTTGATCAGAAAAGAGATCCGCCGCGAACCCGACCCCTCCGAGCCCGAGACCTTGCTAAGCCAAGCCGAGATCGATTCCTATCTCACTCTGCCCGACGGCTTCGATCTCTCTGGGATGACCAGCGAATACGGAACACCAGGGGTCAAAGATGGAGCCATCAGGGTGGTCGGCAATGCTCTACTATCGCTTGAAATCGATCAGAACAACCTCCCGTTTGTGCGCCTCATCTTCCGAGCCGTGAGAATCAACGAGTCGAGAAAGGAGATCCCCGGGTTCGGATCGGTAGTTTTGGATACCCTTCCCCAAACGCTGGAAGTGCAATACTCCGTCTTACCCAGCGGTTAACCGCCCTTATACCATCGGCACCAATAAAACCGGGATGGAGCTGGTGGCGACCACCCCGGAGGAAAAATCTCCTCGATTGGCCTTACCCAGAGCCGGAGCACCAACCACCAGGAGATCGTGCCCCTCACCCTGCTCGATGATGGCGGCGAGAAGATTCCCGGACTCCACGGTTTTCACTTCGCTCTTCACCCCTGCATCGGTCAAAAACTGATGTGAACGCTCCAGGTGAAGCTGGGTCCGTTGGCGAGCGGAGGCCAGACCCTTGGGATCGTAAGCGTGGAAGATGGTTATCGTGGCTGCAGACTCTTTGGCCACCCGAGCCGCCATTCTGATATCGGCGTCGCCCGGGGCACCACCGGCCGTGCAAACCAGGATCTTCTTCAGCTCCTTCGGTTTGGCCTCGGCAAAGACGATCAAGACCGCCACCCCGATTCGTTCGAGCAGCACTACGGCGGTCGTTCCCAGGCGCCGTCCTCGACCCAGGGCTACCAACTCAAACTGTCCCTCTTGAGCCATTCGCAAGATCTCCGCCCGGGGGTTACCGGTTCGCAGATTTACCGTCAGATCGGGAATGTGCTGCTCCCACCGGGAGTGGACCTCTTGCAATCTCTGATGCGCCATCTCAGCGTTCTCACGAGGTCCGGTCACGGCCAGCATGGTGGCTACAGAGCCGGTCTGAGCAGCCAATTGCAGGGCGTATTCCATAGCTGAGGTGCCGGCCTTGGAAGGGGAGGCGCAGATCAGGACGTTGAGCCCCGTGTGACGTAACAGATGAAAGTTCCGCACACCAACCCAGACCTTTTGGTCCTCGCGGATCTCCGCCTTCGAGTCTCCACTGGGGATGATCGCCTCCAGTTCTGCCGGGGTGCTTCGATGGAGGGCCCGAGGCCCCACCGACCTGGTACCGTCCATTCCTTCCATAATCAACTGCAACCTGCGAATGGGCCCGGCAAAAGTGCTACCAGCCACCCGGGCGGGGCCCAGACAGTGGTACTCCCCCTGGATCTCAGGCTGGGTCCGAACCTCCACCATCTCTGGTCGAATGAGCAGCCTTACCGGACTACCCGGGGCGGGAGCTACGCCCTCGCTCGGGTATGGAAGAGTGACCTTCCCCAGTCGAATCTGTCCTTTCTCGGCTCGTCCCACGACAACATTGCCGCCCCCCACAAAATTCGCAGCAAACTCGGTCCTGGGTGAATGATAAAGGCATTCGGGAGCAGCCACTTCCATAAGATGGCCCCGCTCCAGGACGGCCACCCGGTCGGCCAGTTCAAAGGCTTCTTCCTGGTCGTGAGTCACCAGGATCGTGGTCACCTTCAACTTCTCCTGGATCTCCTTGAGACTACGGCGCAATTGGCCCCGTATCTGTACGTCCAGGGCTCCAAACGGCTCATCGAGTAGCAGAACCTTGGGCCGGTAGGCCAGGGCTCGCGCCAGAGCTACCCGCTGGCGCTGTCCTCCGGAAAGCTGATCGGGATAGCGATCGCCCAAACCGGTGAGCCCCACCATCTCCAGGAGTTCGTCGGCACGCTCTTTCTGCTCGCTCCCGGCGATCTTACGGATCTTCAATCCAAATTTCACATTCTCCGCGATCGTCATGTGCTTAAAGAGCGAGTAGTTCTGAAACACGAATCCAGTCTCCCGGGCCTGGGGAGGGAGATGAGTAACATCCTGACCGTGCAGTCGAATCCGTCCTCCGTCCGGTATGGCTAGCCCCGCTATCATCCGAAGGATCGTACTCTTGCCACTTCCGCTTCCCCCTAACAATACAAACAGTTCGCCTTCCTCGATGGAGAAGCTGACTTTGTAAACCACTACCAGATCACCATAAGATTTGACCAGATCTTCTACTTCAATCGCCATCAGGTCCGTCGCTTTCCTCCCGTGAATCGTAGCAGTAGGTAAAAAAGAGCGAAAGAAAAGACCGCCAGTACCGCCGCCACAGCGTTGGCGGTCTCAATATTTCCGGCCTCAAACTGGGCAAAGATGTAAAGAGGAGCAGTCTGGGTTTTGAGGCGCAGATTACCACTCACCATGACCGTGGCCCCAAACTCCCCGAGGGAGTGGGCAAAGGTAAGGAGACTTCCGGAAAAAAGCCCACCCTTGAGGGCTGGCAGAATGACCTGCCGGAAAGTCTGCCATTGACTGGCAAAAGTACCGAGAAGACCGTTGATAAGGGACGTGATCAAAGCGACCAGGATGGAAAAGCGGATGGCAAAGAGGGCATCCTCCGTCATGAGAGCAGCCACAAATGACGACCAACCTCCCTTGCCCGCGAAGACAAAAATGGAAGCCAGCGGAAGGAGCAGCAAAGGAAAAAGTACCATCAACAAAAGCGATACTGGGATCCAGCTTTGTTTTTTCCTGGTCTTCATGATTTGCCGATCTTGACCATGACCTGGTCCATCCAGATGCTCTGCACGATCGACTTATGAGCCGCTTGCCACCCACCCAGATCCTCGACGGTAAACGGGTGCTCGAGGGGAATCAGTTTAGGGTTAAGGGAGTTAAGATCCTGAGTAAGACTACGAAATCCAAAACTCACAAAAATTCCCTGAGCTTCACGACTCCAGAGATATTCCACGAAAGCGGCGATCAACTCGCGATCCTGGGGCTCAATATTTCTCTCTACGACGATCACAATGTGGTCACTCAAGACAGTGCGTGATGGATACACGATCTCCCCGTGCAGTTTATCCTCCACCACCAACTCTTGCTCATAGGTAATAAGAGCGTCTCCAAATCCTCCTTCGAACTGGGTTCTGGCAGCCCGGGCTGAGGAGGCCTGGGCCACCACGTTGCGCCACAAACCGGTGAGGAGTTCGACGGCTTCTCTTTGGCTTCCACCTTCCAGAGTTACGCTTCCAAACTCCGCGAGAATAGCCCATTGAGCGCCTCCGGAGGTCAGAGGATCGGGATGGACGACCTGCATTCCCGGTCTGGCCAAACTGTCAAATCCCTCGATCCCTTTGGGATTGCCAGGACGTGTCAGAATCACGAACGGGGTCTGATTCAGGACCCCTTGTTGAGGCAGTTCTTTCCAGGTTTTCCCATCCAAAACTCCGGCTTTTTCCAGAGCCATGGCGTCGAGTTCCAGAGACAGGATGGCAACCTGAGCCGGCACGCCCAACTTGATCTGGTTGGTCACAGTACCCGAACCGGCAAAGGCGGAAATAAGCTCCACCTGCTCTCCGGTCTGCGCCTCCCACCGTTTGGCAAAAGCCGGGAAAACGGCTCGATTCATGACGTCTCCCAGAATGGAAAAGCCGTACAAAGTGATGGTGCGCCGGGGCGGCCCGGCCAGTCCTGGGATCCAGGGTGCGAAAAGGAAGACCGCCACAGTAGTGCCTAGCAGGACATTGAGGAGCAGGACTAACTTTCTCATCGCCTTCGCAGTCTAACTTCGCTCTCGAGCATCAGGAAGCATTCTCAAGGTGCCGGGAGTCCTACCCTCAAGGATAGTGCCCTATGCAAAAAGCCCCGAACCCGAAGATTCGAGGCTTTTTAGACTATCTGCGATCTCTCTACTTGGCAATCAGGAAAGGAACTTCTTCTTGCTGTCCCCCACCCTGGTCTCCACCGTCGTCGCTGCCACCGGCAAGGTCCACGTACTTCTGACCTTTGTCAGCGACGATCTTACCTGCGGCTTCCTTCTGGCGGCCTTCCTCGCCGATGCGCTCGCCCTCATTGATGGCGGCTTTACCGGCAGCGACAAGGGTCTCGCCGTCTCGGATCATTCCAGCTCCAACCTGGGTGTTGGTGGCGCCTTCGGTGCGAGTTGCGAAGCCTTCTCCTTGAGTGGCGATACCACCGGAGATGGCTTGTCCATCGGCTTGCAGCCCTTCGATGGCCGATTGTCGTTGAACTTGAGAGGCCTTGCCCAGTCCGTGGTCCACCAGCAGGCTTCCAAGGGCGGTAGCCTGGTCGGTCAAGGCTTGGGTTTGGGCTTCGCCCGACTGCTTTAGACCTGCAATGAGGCCTTCCCGATCGGCAATGGTTTGACCGGTTGAAGCGTTCAGAGCGGTGAGGCTATCGTGGATCTGAGTTTGGGCTTCGTGGGCTGCGGCTTGCTGCTCGGTAGCTCCTTTGAGTTGTCCCAGCGCAGCTTCCACAGTAGCCGCGCCGGCGGCTTGTTGTGCTTCACCGTCGGCGATCCGGGCTTCACCTCGCTCACGCACTTCAGCGCTGCGAGCGTTGAGATCACCGGCGTTACCGAAGTGATCGACCGCGCGTTTGGCATCTCCGAAAGCCAGGGTTTCACGGTTTCCGGCGGCTTCGGTCTTGCGAGAGGCTTGGGCATCTTCAGTTCCAGCCTGGCCGTTGAGGTTTTTAGCTTCATCGGCCAGTCCGGTGGCCACGCTACCGTAGAATTTGCCGCGCTCGGCGTAGGTTACGCTCTGACTGGAAGCCAGGAGGCTTTCCCCGTGAGTGCGCTGAGCTTCGTCATGAAACTGAGTCAAGGTACTCAGAGACTGGGCCGCAGCCGCATCGATGGCGGCTTTCGCAGCCAGCAGAGCGGACACGGCGTTCTGGTCGGCAGCTTCACCGGAAACCACCTGGCCCAGAGAGTCGGCCACCCCGGCTTGAGCTTTGTATTCATTGGCCGACTCGGTGTGTGAACCGGCTTCTTCTTTCAGGTTGCCCGCTTCATCCAGGTGAGCAACAGCTCTGTCCAGATAGCCCCGGGCCCGAATGTTTGCATTCTCGGCCTGGTCCTTGAGGTCATCGGAAACCCGCACGTCGTTACGACCTTCCTTGGCGGTATTACGCCCTTCGGCAGTGGTGTCGATACCAGATTTGAAAGTGGCCGTCGCTTCATTGGCCACGGCCTGAGCGGCCGTCTCCTTGCTCAGTTCGGCTGCTGCCGAGCCTTGCAGAAGTTCGGAGGCAGCACGATTGGCGGCAGCAGCCAGGGTGGAGGCACCGTACTGGACCAACTGCTCTCCTTCGGCGGCGCCGGCGGCCTTCTCGGCATTCAGGCTTTCCTGCAGGGTGGTGATGGTCTTGTCCGCAGAACTGCGGGACGCTTTGGCAGCATCGAGTCCTACCTGAAATTCAGCGGCGTGCTGATTCTCGGAACTCCGGGCTACGGTCTCGGCTTGGAGGCCGGAGATGATTTTTGCTTCACCTTCCGCCTTTTGAGCCTGGCCTTGCTCGACTTTGGCTTGACCGCTGGTTTTCGAGCCTTCACCGATTTCTACCGAGGCCTGGCCTGCTTTGGTCATAGTGGCTCCCGTGGTCTGTAGCTCAACACCGTCTTGTTGCAGTTGCTCACCGCGAGCAACTTCGGTTTCGCCTTCTGCTTTCAGCTGCTCGGCTAGTGCTTTGGCGCTCAGAGGCTTTTGTTGGGGAGATGGGCGTTGTTGGCCTATATTGGGATTCTGTCGAATATTCATTATTAACTCCATGTAGCGAAAAGAGTGAGTTACGTTTTTCACTTATATCAACATAAAATCAGTTTTGAGAACCGGGTGCGTAAAACAGTTGTGAACATTCCGCCGAGGAGCTTCTTTCCCCAGCGAAGAAGTGCCCACCCGGAGGATAGATACGTGCCTTTTTATGCCAAAGCTGGAGATTTTCCACAAAAGCGCCATATTCAATTTCGAAGACCCGACGGAGAGCTTTACACCGAAGAGGTGATGGGGATGGAGGGCTTTTCTGGAATTCAGTCCTTGCTATACCACCATTTCCCCCCCACCAGTGTGTCTAAAGTTGACAGCCTGTCCCTGGAAAAGGTGGAATGGCTGGACTTCGGTCCACTGCGAGGACGACAATTTAAGACCAGGGACTTTCCGGCCGGAGGCGATCCCCAGGAGAGCCGCCGGACCATCCTGGGCAACTCCGACGTGACCCTGAGCCTCTCCCGTCCCACCCAGTCCAGCAAGGCCTTCTACCGAAACGGTCAAGCCTACGAAGTTTGGTTCTGCCACGAAGGCAAGGGTGAACTCACCAGCCAATTCGGCGCCAACCCCTTTCGCCCCGGCGATTACATCGTCATCCCTTACGGCACCACCTGGAAGCTGGAACTCGACTGCAAAGAAGCGCGATTTCTGGTCATCGAAGCACCGAGCCAGATCGCTCCCCCCAAGCGTTATCGCAACGTCTACGGCCAACTCCTGGAGCACTCTCCCTACTGCGAGCGGGACATCAACCCCCCCGAATTCCGCAAACCCGTCATTGAACGGGGCGAATTTCCGGTGCACGTCAAGGTGAGAGACGCCCTGCACCTGCACGTCATGACGCATCACCCTTACGACGTGGTGGGCTGGGACGGCTATCTCTATCCATGGACTTTCAACGTGGAGGACTTCGAACCGATCACCGGACGGATCCATCAACCGCCACCGGTCCATCAGACCTTCGACGCCCACAACTTCGTTGTCTGTTCCTTCTGCCCACGGCTCTTTGACTACCACCCCCTGGCCATTCCGGCGCCTTATAATCACAGCAATGTCAACTCCGATGAGGTGCTGTACTACGTCGACGGAGACTTCATGAGCCGGCGTGGGGTGGATAAATACGACTGGACTCTCCATCCCTCGGGGCTCCCTCACGGGCCCCAGCCGGGCGCCACCGAGGCCTCCATCGGCAAAGAGAAGACGGAAGAGTTGGCGGTGATGGTGGACACTTTTCGACCCCTTCAAGTGGCTAAAGGCGCGATCGAGTTTGAGGATGAAAGTTACGCCTATAGCTGGGTCATGGAGTGACAGCGGAAATAGTATTTCTGTACTGCTTTTGATTAAAAAGCCAGAAATCCCGATAAAATCTGGTTTTTTTTGACAAAATTAATACTTTAGTATACCCCATTAGTATACCAAAGTGTAAAAGCTTTAAGGTTTTTCTTTTCCTATAATGAGATAGGGAAGCTACTAGACCTAACTTCCCAACAAACCCAACCTCATAACCCCAACCCGAGGCCGTCACCCAACGGCCTCCCTTTTTTTTTATCTCTTCGGGATCTCCTTGAGGCCTCCCATTTTGCAAATCTTTCTAAACTCGGAAGCGGTCACCGGTTGGACTGAAAGTCGAGTGTTGTTGACCAGAACCATTTCACTCAACGATTTCTCCTCCTTGATTTCAGGAAGAGAAACGATTTGGAGAAAATGACACAGGTAGGCCACGTCCGGGCAGAACCAGCGGGGCTTCTCCGGGTCCGACTTGGGATCGTAATACTTTTGCCCCGGCTCGAACGCGGTTGGGTCGGGATAAGCTTTCGTTACCACCTTGCAGAGCCCGGCCACGTGAGGTGGATTGGTCCGGCTGTGATAAAATAGAGCTAGGTCTCCCTCCTTCATGGCTTGCAGGTTGTTTCGGGCCTGATAGTTGCGAACCCCGTCCCACAGGTCGACGCCGGCTTTCTGAAGATCGTCCAGGGAGTAGACGTCGGGTTCGGATTTGATCAACCAGTATTTCAATGCCGCCTCCGCCCGAAGCATGCGCGCCCTCTCAGCGGTTTCCCTTCCCTACTCCAGGGAGCTTTCGCAGAAAATAGAGACCCACTGCTGCACAGGGTAGTTCCAATGAGATCTGCCAGAGGCGTTGCCCTCCAGCCAGTACGATGGCCGGTCCGATCCCCATAAGTGGAGCGAGCAGAGCTGCCAGTATCCCTTCTCTCACCCCCAGGCCCGCCGGCGCGAAGAAAGCCAAAAGCGCGATCAGGAAAGCCCCGGACTGGGCTGCGACCAGGTAGGCTACCGTAAACCCAAGAGTGGGGAACAGGCTCTTGGCTAGGGCCCAATACCCGATCCCGAAGAGCAACCAGTAGAGCAGGTTTAGAACCAATAGCCTTCCGATTTTCGCTAGATTCAAGGTATTGTGGACGGGATCTTTGCCCGGTAGCTTCAAAGCCAGGTTGATGCCGTACCTAAAAATACGGGGCTCTAATAAGATCAGCAACAAAAAGGCCAGGATATCGGCATACCAGGGAAAGTTGAGGACGGTACTTCCTAACCCTACGGAAACCAGCAGAGCCGATATGAGATTTAAGAGCGTTAAGACCACCAAACACGATAGAGCGGTTGGCCAACTCACGCCTACCTTGCGGAAAGCCGACATGGCCCACAGCATGCTCCACACCTTGCCGGGAATGTACTTTCCCTGGAGAGGGACGAAATAAAGCCCGAAAGAGCTTCGATAAAAAACCTGGCAGCCATGACAATCCAGAATGTTGCGCAGGATCACCGGCACCAGCATCATGGCCAGGACTCCAATGACCCAGGAAAAGGCGAACCAGCCCGGATGAGGAGCCGAAAGTTCAGGTAGTTTCTCCCAATTGGCCCGGACTTGCACTCCCAGACCTGCGAGAACAAGCACAAACAAGAGGAGCTTCCCCCAGAAAAACGGTTTAGAAATGGTCTTCTTGAACGACGGCTGGCTCAACCGGCTCTCCACAACATGGCCTATAGCATACCAATGATGAAGGTAGACCCGCAAGCAAACGCAACTCGCCTCGCCTGGCGGAATATTCACCATTGGTTTACATGAAACATCCCTACCGGCAACCATTCCCAGTGAGATTCCAACCGCAGGGTGTAGTCTGCCAAAAAATTAGGAGTAAACAATGAACATATCAACCACCATCCGTCCCACAAATCTTAATCAGACTCGACCTGCTACAAAAGCGCCGGCTGCGTCCTCACCCGAAGCTCCGGCAGAAGCCCCTCAGGAGAGCTTCACCCCTTCCATCGGTGTCAAACGAATCGCGGGCGAAGCTGCCCCTTACCTGCTGGCTGGCCTGGGTGTGGCTTCGGGGGTGGCGGCCGCGGTGGTCGGCGGAGGCTGGGGTCTGGCCGCCGGAGCCGTCGGAGTAGGAGCAGCGGGCGCTGCGGTCGGCACCCTGCTAGGCGGGTTGAGCGGCATGGGTCCGGCTGATCAACAGATCAGCCCTCTAGCAGGTGCTGCTATTTTCGGTACCATCGGAGCAGCCCTGGGTACCGGTGCCGCAGCGTTGCCCGGAGTGGTCGGTGGTGTTGTCGGCGGGCTCGTGGTAGGCGGCGTTACTTCCACCGTTGGTTTCATGGGCGGGAGAATACTCCAATCCTACGCTCGCGGGGAGATGTGATCACTGGGTCACCAGAAAGCAGAGGATGGCGCTGGCCGCACCCGCGTAGACGTCCATAGTCCAATGGGCCCGCAAGGCCAGCACTGCGAAAATCTCATACAGCCCTAAGACCACCGCCGCGATCGTCAGAGGCAGACTGCCCAGGCTAGCCAAAACCAGCGCTCCGTAAACGGCTAAGGCCGTATGCCCGGAGAAAAACAGGTCATTAGCTACGTGGTACGTCACGAACAGAGAAGGCACCCCGGGATCGTCCCAGATCATGCCCTCGGGGGCTGGCAGGGAGGTGAGATACTGCGAGCCCTGGCGAAGGATCAAGATGAGGAAGAGGCCCACGATGGGGGCAAAGCTCTCGCCGAAGATGCCCAGGTAAAGCACGCAAAGACCGAGTAGGTCGATCCCCAGGGAGCTGGTGATCAGCAAGACCCGCGACCAACTACGGTTTGCCCGCAGCTTCTGATGGAGCGGTGCCATCCAGTCGTGGATCTTGTCTCCGATCGTACCGTCGTCAGGCAGCCCTTTGGCCCCGATGATCTTCTGGGTTGCAAACCAGAGCACGATCAAACCCGCCACCAGGATCAACCTGATCAGAATCGTAGAAATCATGACTCTTGGCCTCTCGGTCTCTCGATTTTTACCGCAGGTATCCCACCCCAGACTTCGCCGGGCGGAATGACAGTCTTGGGCAGGACGAATGAACCCGCCATCACCTTGGCCTTCTCTCCCACCACCACGCCGCCCATGATGATGGCTCGCAAACCGATGGTGGCCCCACTCTCGATCCGAGTAGGGGCGATCACCATGTAGCCTCCCTGGGCGTAGTGACCCATGAGGCTGCAGGAGCCTCCCAGGGTCACCCGTTCACCCAATTCGATCATACCAGGGTCGGCGATCGCGGTGGTATTGATCACCACATTGTCACCCATTTTCATCCCCATCAGGCGGTAATACAAGTTGATGAACGGGGTGGTGCAGATGAAAGGCAAGAACGAGAGGCGCGGCAACATGGTAAAGGTGGCCTGCACGTACCAGGGCAAGATCCCAAGCGAAACTTGCTTTCCTTTGTAGGGCTTGAGGCGGCCTCCAAAGACCTGATTGAGTAGCGGCGCCAGCAAGATCAAAGTTAGACCGTAGACGATGTAGGAAAGAACCAGTCCCAACCCCAGTAGCAGATAAAAGCAGTGCCAGGGCAGGCCCTGGACGTGGAGATAGAATTGATGAAAAACCCACACCCCGGGAGCCGCAGACAGGCCGGCAGTGAGAGCGGCCAGGGCCAGAAACGGGAGGGCGCCAAGCGCCTGCAGAAGAGATTTCATCCGGCCAGATTCACCACCTCCTAACTCTACCCTGTTGGGTTCTTCTCCTAGGAGCGTGTCGGAGTAGTCTCCCTTCGCAGAGGCTCGTTCATTATTATCCATGCGAATAGCTCATTTCACCCGAATATAGCCCCATATTAGGGCAAAATTTCACTATCCGCCTGAACAAAATGTCCTTCGCTCTGCTCGGTCCGACTACTCCGACACGCTCCTGGAGGTTCCCGAAGCCCTCACGGGGAACCCCGCGGGCATGATCACAGCCCAAGAAGTTCTGGAAACTTTAGAGATGATCGAGGAGTTGCACCTCGACATCCGCACCGTCACCCTCAGCGTGCAGTTGTACGACTGCGCCTCGGAGTCGGTGGAGAAGACGGTGGCTCGCACCGTAGAAAAGTTGCTCCGCTACGCCGAGAATCTGGTGCCCGTGGTGGAGGCGGTCTCGGGCGATCTGGGGATCCCCATCGTCAACAAGCGGATCTCCGTTTCTCCGGTCAGCCGGCTGATGGCCCCCACCCGTGCCGATTCGTTTCTGCCCATGGCACTGGCCCTGGACCTGGTAGCCAAAGAACTCGGAATAGATTTCTTGGGCGGCTATTCAGCCCCCGTGCACAAAGGGATGTGTGAATCGGATCGGGTGTTGATTACCGGGCTCCCGGAAGCCCTTAGCGCCACCGAACGGATCTGCAGTTCCATCTCCGTGGCCTCTTCCAAGGCTGGCATCAACATGGACGCAGTCCTGATGGTCGCCGAAGCCCTCCACCGACTGGCCCACAAACACCCGGAACGTGAAGGCCTGGACTGCGGCCGTCTGGTGATCTTCTGCAACCAGGTGGAGGACAACCCTTTCATCGCCGGGGCCATGTGCGGGCCTGGGGAGCCGGAGGTGGCCATCAACGTGGGAGTGAGCGGCCCCGGTGTGGTGCGCTCGGTGATCTCCAAGATGCCCGACGCTCCCCTGCAAGAGATAGCCGAGGCTATCAAGCAGACTGCCTTTAAGATCACTCGGGCCGGAGAATTGGCCGGACGGGAAGTGAGCAAGCGACTGGGGCACCCCTTCGGCATCGTGGACCTGAGCCTGGCCCCTACCCCCGCCCGGGGCGACTCCATCGCCGAAGTGTTAGAGGCCATGGGGCTGGAGAGGTGCGGGACTCACGGCAGCACCGCCGCCCTGGCCCTGCTCAACGACGCCGTCAAGCGAGGTGGAGCCATGGCAAGCTCCAACGTAGGAGGGCTCTCTGGGGCCTTCATCCCGGTGACCGAAGACGCCGCCATGGCAGCCGCTGTGGGGGCCGGCGCCCTCAGCCTGGACAAACTGGAGTCCATGACCTCGGTTTGCTCGGTGGGATTGGACATGGTTGCGGTGCCTGGAAACACCAGCGTGGAGACTCTGGCCGCCATCATTGCCGACGAGATGGCCATCGGGATGGTGAATAATAAGACCACCGCAGCCCGCCTGATCCCGGTTCCCGGCAAGGGGCCGGGCGAATGGGTCGACTACGGCGGATTGCTCGGAGCGGGGCCCATCATCAACACCACACCGTTTTCCTCCAGCGCCTTCGTGCGCCGGGGCGGACGCATCCCGGCCCCTCTACACAGCCTGAGAAACTAGTGCCTAGCGAAAAAGCTGTAACAGGCCCAGGGCGGCTATCATGAATACGGCCGCGCTCTTTCCACACCCGGAATTATCTTCGGGTTTAGGTGCTGGGGTTATCACGATTTTGGGTGGGGATTTCTTTTCCGGGACCGGGTCTGGTTTCGATTCCGGCTCTTTGCTCTCGGCTTGTTCAGCGGGGGCTCCCTCCTCAGGCACCTCCTCGGTTGAAACCTCTACCTCGGTCGCTTCTTCGACGGGGTCCTCTGTCGGGGCCGGGGCTTCCGTTGCAGCGGCCTCGGGTTCGGGGGTGGGCTCCGACGGGTCCGGCTCGTTAGGCGCTTCCGGCTCCTCCACCACTGCTTCCTCGGCCACCGGTGGTACTTCCGCTTCTACTGCAGGTTCCTCAGCCACCGTCGCCTCGTCTCGAAAGGCCTTCTCCCAAGCCTCCTGATCGACTGCTTTTCCATCGATCAGATACACCGAACCTTTCCAATGGCCCGCGATCTTCAGCAACTCCCATAAGCCTTCGGGCGCGGTATCACCCTTCCCAAAGGTCACCTTATAATGCTTCTTACTCTTCTCGAATCCCGGCAGAGTCTTGGCGATCTTCACTGCATCGGGGAGATACTTTGAACGACTCTTAGGGAAACTGAAGCTCCTTGACTCCGGTACACTCACAGTAACTTCTTGGACAATCGCCCCGGGATGCCTCCAATTTAGGGGCATTCATCAATTGATCGTTAAACCCAGATGATGCGTGGGATCACCTCGCCTTCAGTCCCCAGGCCACTCCGCTGCCGATCGGTCTTCACTTCTGCGGTGCTCAAAGAGCGCTGCTATTATCCGCTCCTCGAAGCCAATCCCAATCGACATCGAAGCGACCTGGAAACCGAATTCTTCGGCGCTCCCACGCATCATCTGGGTTAAAAGTTGAGAGAGTGCATGGCCCGGAAGAGGCCTTCTCGATGCATACGAACCCGGTAACCCGCACTTCGACCGTCTTGCAGGAGGGCTTCCCGCATCCCGGTTAGCTCAAAGCTCTCGCAGCGGGTGGATTCGGCAAAGACCAGGACACCCTTAGGAGTCGACTCGATCCGGGTAATTCGGATAGGGTGGGAGCGTAGGATCCGCTCCACCGTCTCAACCGCCACGGTCCGTGCCGTCTCAGGGAAAAAGGCCATAATGAGGTTACAATTTTCGGTCACGTGCGAACGTTCACCACCGTCACACCCCAACCTCCTTCATACGGATCGCCGTCTCGGAATCCGGCCACCTGGCGATGGCGTTTCAGGTGCTGTTGGATTCCAAGCCGCAAGGCTCCAGTCCCCTTGCCGTGGAGCAGTTCCACCCGCTCCACCTTGGCCAGACAGGCCCGATCGATGAAACGGTCAACCTCCAGACAGGCCTCGTCCACCGACTGCCCCCGTAGATCCAGGCTCACCTTGAAATGAGCAGTATCGGCCTCCGGGCGCAACTCTCCGCCTGGTTTGGGCTCGGGCTTTTTTTGGGGCCTGGAGAGTACGTCGAGTTCATCTCGAGTGAAGGTCATTTTCAGAGTGCCCATCTTCACATCGACCCGCTGGCCTTTCTGACCCAGAACTTCCCCCTCCTGGCCGAATCGGGGGATGTAAACCCGGGTCTGGGGCTCCAGGATGTCCGGACCTTTCACCGTCTCGGGAGCCTCCTCCGGTCGACTTTCCTTTTTCTTCTTGGGAGGGGCAGGTGCAGGCTCGGGTAGGTTGCTGCCTCCTTCCTCCAGACCCATCTCCATGGTCCGGGCGATGGATCGGGCACGATCCCCCAGAGAGTCAAACTTGATCTCCTCTTCAGCAGCCGGTGTAGAGCTGAAGTCCATCCCTTCTCCCCGCACCCGGTGGGCCCACTCCTGAGCCAGACGCCGGGCCGCCAGCAGGGCCTCTTTGCGCTCGGAACCAACCTCTTCCAAGCCCTTCTTAAACTCTTTCATCAGGCTCCGAGAGCGGTGCCGGGTCTCTTCCAGGATCCGCTCTCCCTCCAGGCGGGCTGTCTCCAACTCGGCTTGCTTGCTCAGGCGAAGCTCCTCCCGCTCCTCCTGGATCTTGCGTCGGGCCTTGCGCAGCTTCTCCTTTTCCCTCTTCAACTGGCTTTCGGCCTTGCGCACCGCCTCTCGCTCCACCTCCAGTTCGTCCAGCAACTCCTCCACCCCCTGATACCCTCCACCCAGGTACGAGCGGGCCTCCCTCAGCAGCTCTTCGGGCAGCCCCAGGTGGGCGGCGATGGAGAGGGCATTGGAGCGACCTGGAATGCCCATCAGCAGTCGATAGGTGGGACGCAAGGTTTCAGGGTTGAACTCCACCGCAGCGTTGTCGAAACCCTCGGCTTGCTTGGCGTAGATCTTCAATTGAGAGAGGTGAGTGCTCACCACGGTCCGGCAGCCCCGTCGATGCAGTTCGGCCAGCAGGGCGATCCCCAGGGCTCCCCCTTCGGATGGGTCGGTTCCAGCACCCAGTTCATCCAGCAGGACCAGAGAGCGACGGTCTGCGGACCTCAAAATCTCCAAAATGTGGATCAGGTGGCCGCTGAAGGTGGAGAGCGACTGGCTCAGGCTTTGCTCGTCGCCGATGTCGGCCCAGACCTCGGCGATCAAGGGAAAAGTGGAGCCGGGTCTGACCGGCACCGGAAAACCCGAAGAGGCCATCAGGCAGAGCAATCCCGTGGTCTTCAGGGCCACCGTCTTTCCCCCCGTGTTTGGACCGGTGATCACCAGCGTGCGGGTACCGCCCTTCAGCTCCATACTGATAGGAATGCACGCCTCCCCCAGCAACGGGTGGCGGGCCTTGCGCATATCCAACTCCCCATCGGCGGTGACCTCGGGCAGTTCGCCCCCCACCTTGAACGAGTAGCGGCCCAGAGCCAGAAAGGCGTCGAAGCGACCCAATGCTTCGGCCGCCCGCAGCAAGGGGCCCGCGTGATCCGCCACCGCCTGGCTCAACTCCACCAGGATGCGGTGGCACTCCCGCTCTTCGGCCAGTTTCTTCTGGCGCAGATCGTTACCCTGATTGACCGCGATGTAGGGCTCCATGAAGAGGGTCGAACCGGAAGCGGACTGATCGATCACCAGGCCTGGAAACCGCCCCTTGTACTCCGCCTTCACCGGAATCACAAAGCGACCCTCGCGTTGAGTGATGATGGGCTCCTGATAGGTCCGAGACAGCTCCGGATGGCGCAGCAGGCTCTGCAAAGAGCTTTGCAGCCGACTCTCCGCTTCCCGCACCGCTGCTCTCAAGTTGCGCAATGCCGTACTCGCCTCATCGGTGATCTTGCCGTCTCGAGAGATAGACCTCCGCAGGCGTTGCTCCAGCCGGGGATGGGGCACGACCGTCTCCACCAGGTCTTTCAGCCGGGGCAGGTCGGAGCGCTCCTTCATGCTCACGTACACGTCCTTGCTCACCGTGCACAACAGTTCCACATCCAGAAGCTGATCGCAGGCCAGGACTTTGCCCTTCAGGGCCGCTCTCAGCCAGGGACGCGGATCGCTCATTCCGCCCAGGTGGCGGCTCTTACCCTCGGACTCCAGGCGGATGGCTTCCCGCACCGTCTGCTGGCGCTCACCCACCTCTTCGACATCCACCAGCGGACCGAACGAGCGCAACACTTCAGCGCCGCCGACCCACTGACAACAGCCCAGCAGATCCTGCTGGACCTTGGGCCACTCCAGCACTCGCAGGGAGCGCTCTCTATGTGTTTCGCCTGTTTCCATCCTTCCAGGTTTTACACGATCGGAAAGCGATTTGGGAAGAATCTCGAAAAACTAGAATTTATCACAAGGATTTTTTGATTTTCATTCAAATTCTTATTCATGACCTTAGACGAGACCCTACGTTACTCCATGGAGGAAGAGACCAAGCTGTCTATTCCTGTTTCTCTCGACGATGCTCTGATTCTGGTCCAGCCTGTCACCATCAGTGGCCAGGGAGAAACGGTCACCTTCGACACCGAGCGAGCCACCTTGCGGCTAACCGGACCAGGTCCGTACATGTTTCGAGGGCTCCATTTCCAGCATCATTATCAAAAAGCAGTCACCCTGCTCCAGGTGGACGACGGGTTGGTCGTGTTCGAGGATTGCACCTTTTCCGGAGCATGCGGGGGCGACGAAGAGAGCCTGGCGGCGGCGGTGATCATTCGGGGAAGCTCCCGGGTCTACTTCGAGTCCTGCAGTTTTCATCACAATGACCGCCACGTGGTGGCCCTCGATCGGGCGGAACTGACCCTGCGCAACTGCAACATGGAAGAGGCCCGCACCGACGGCCTGCACCTGAGCGGACAGTGCGAAGTCACGGTGAGCGAGCTCGACCTCAAACACTCCGGGTGGAACGGCCTTTGCCTGCTGGACTCAGCCAGTCTCCGGCTCACCGACTCTCAGGTCACCGATTGTGGTTGTCAGGGGATGGAGATGTCCGCCACCAGCAGTTATCAGGGAGCGCGCAACCTCTTCTCCGATAACGCCCAGCACGGGGTGAGCGCCACCGGGTCTTGCAACCTCTCCAGCGACAGTGATCAGTTCTTGAGCAACGGACTTTGTGGAATAGACCTGGGCGAAGAGGTCTCCGCCTCCATCCGTTGGGCCCATTCCGCTCAGAATAAAAGCCACGGCGTGCAGGGTAGAAGCCGCTCTCGTCTGGATCTGGCCGACAGCCTCTGCTGCGAAAACGTGGGCTCGGGGGTGGCTCTTTTCGAGCGGGCGAGCCTGAACGCCGAGGATCTCCAATGCGAGCAAAATCAGTTGACGGGTGTGCAAGCCCGAGGCCAGTCTCGAGCCACCCTCTCCCGGGCCGCCATCAACGCCAATCTAAGGTCTGGAGTAGCTTTTTATGAGGAGTGTCGACTGAACCTGGAACGAAGCCGGGTCTGCGACTCCAACGGCCATGGAATCCAGCTCTCGGGAAGATGCCAGTCGCTGATCCGAGACTGCGAGGTGTTGGAGAATACGCGACACGGGGTGCTTCTGACCGAACACGCTTCACTCTTGCTAGAGGATAGCACCCTGGCCCACAACATCCAGAATGGCCTGCAAGCCCTCGGGGAATCCCGTCTGACTGCCGTGGCCAACCGCTTCCAGGCCAACAATCAGGACGGTCTGGAGGTGGCCTCCGGCGGGGTCGCCATTATCCTGGACAACAGCCTGGAGAAGAACCTGCGACACGGCTTGTCTTTGGGGGAGTTTGCCGCTCCCACCCGGGATCGCAACCTGGGCCGAGACAACGGTGAGCAAGATGTGTTTCGGTCCGGCCCTCGGACAGGCCCGCCACTTCCCCTGCTGGATAGCGGTGAACTTCAACTGCCCTTCCAGCCCGAAGGAGTGGAGAAGTCGATGCTTGATGCTTTGGTCCGACACGGCCGCCTTTCCGAGGCGGCCCTTGGCAAGGTGGCCAGGACTCGCCGAGCAGGAGGAGCCATGGAAAACCTGATCGCTCGTCTCAATCAGGCCGGTATGCCCATCATCCACCACGACGGGCAGGGCCCCGAGGGCATGGTTTACGCCCTCAAAATCGACACTTCCAGAGAGCGCAGTTTCCCGTCTGAGGAAACCATCGAAGCGCAAATCGTCTTTTAAGGAGAACCACGACAATGGCCAAACAGATCGACAAATCCACCGCCATCGGAATCATGAACGCCCTCCGAGCGGGCACCGTACCGTCTCACGGTTTGGAGCACTTTGCAGTGGGCTTGGAGCGAGAATCGGCAGTGCTCAGAGAGCAGATGGATTGGGTGGCCCAGGGTCACTCGGCCTTCAAGTTTGTTCGGGGCGGCTACGGCTCCGGCAAAACCTTTCTCACTTCCCTGGCTGCGGCGGCTGCTGACGAGAAAAAATTTCTGGTCAGCAAGGTGGTCATCTCGGCTGCCGATACGCCCCTGTACCGGCTTCCCGCCGTCTATCGCAGGATGTGCCAGAATCTATCCCAGACCGATCGCAACGGGGGCTCGCTTCAGACCCTGGTGGATCGCTGGCTGTACCGCCTGGAGGATCAGGTCATCGAGATCGACGGTGTCGATGAGGAGGACGAGGGGTTCGCCGCTGCGGTGGCTTCCAAGGTGGAAACGAACCTCGACTGCATCGGGGAGCGAGCGGGGCGCCTGGCGGTCTGCCTGAAGGCGTACCACAAGGCCAAATTTGAGAGCCGATTTTCCGATGCCCGGGGTTTGCTGGACTGGATGTCCGGCGACAACAAAGTTGGTTTCGACATCAAAAAGCTTGCCGATGTGACGGGACGGGTGGAAAACTGGGATGTGATCCCCTTCATTCGCGGCTGGCTAAACCTCATGGCCGCCAGCGGATACAGCGGACTATTGCTAGTACTCGACGAAGTGGAAACCGTCTTGCGCTTGCGCCGCCCGGAGAGGTTGAAGTCGCTGGAGGTCTTGCGCCAGTTGATCGACGCCATCGAGAAGGACGAACTGCCGGGGCTTCATCTCCTCATGACCGGCACCCCCGAGTTCTTCGAAAGCGATCGCGGAGTGCCGGCCCTGCGCCCACTCCATCAGCGGATCCACGTGACCGGCGGCGAGGAAGAGCCGGCCAATCTGCGCCAACCCCAGATCATCCTGGCTTCCCTGGACCGGGCCCGACTTTTCGCGGCCGCCCAACGGGTGAGAGCGCTCTACCCTTCGGCCCACCCGGAAATCCTGGAGACTCGGGTTCCCGACGCTTTTATCACTGCGCTGGTCAATTCCGTTAGCGACGGTTTCGGCGGCAAAGTGGAAGTGGTACCACGGCTTTTCTTGAGGGAGTTCGTGCACATCCTGGATCTGGTCGACCAGCACCCCGACTACGATCCCTTGCGAAGCTACGTGTTCGATCGGGACAAGTTCGATCCGAACTTCATGAAGTCGGCGGAACGGGAAGCCCTCCAGGAGGACGCGGCTCTTCTGACGGTCTGATAGGCTATGTCGAAAACCGACCACGGACCGGGAGGGTGCGCACCGGACAGTAGCCGTGCCGCTCTGCTCTTGGTCGATGTCATCAATCCGTTTGACTTTCCCAACGCCGACCGGCTCTTGGAAGCTGCCATGGAGATGTTGCCACGACTACTCGAACTCAAGAAACGTTGTCGAGAGACGGGAATACCCAGCGTTTACGTCAACGACCATTTCGGACGCTGGCGTTCCGATTTCTCTGCCATCGTGGAACACTTTCAAGGTTCCGACGCTTGTGGTAGAGAGTTCGTGCGATCGTTGATCCCCGACGAAGACGATTATTTCGTCTTTAAGCCGATGCACTCGGGATTTTATCAGACCACGCTGGAGCTTCTCTTGAACCACCTGGGCGCCCGCAACCTCATTCTCACTGGCCTGGCTTCCAATATCTGCGTATTGGCCACCGCAGAGGACGCCCATATGCGAAATTACCGCCTGTGGATACCACCGGATACCACGGCGGCCGGCAGCCCCGAGGAGCAGGCGTACGCCTTACTCCACTTTGAGCGGGTTCTTCAGGTGAACCAGAGCAAGCTAGAAGAGTTGAATTTCAAGAAACTCAAGGACGATTGAGCAAGGTTTCCAACTGGGCCAACTTTAAGAAGTGGCCCCCAGATCCAGGCAGGGGATCTCTCTTCCACTCTCTAGCTCCTCCACGAATTGCCCGAAATCGTCGACGAACCGCTGGCGCGTGAAGTGGCGTGCGTGCTCACTTTGCCGAGCCAGGAGGTCTTCCTGGAGAGTGGGGTCTGCCAACACCCCAGAGATCATCTCCACCGCGTCTTCGATACTTTGGTAACGAACCTCCGGTTGAGGAACGATCTCGACTTGCCCTCCAGAGTCGTGGACAAAAGTAAGGCAACCTCCCAATACCAACTCGGCAACCGCCATTCCGTAATGCTCATCCCTCATTCCGTGGATCCCGTAACGATGCTCCGCGATAGCCCGATCCAGCACCGTCCGAGGGGGGTCAAGCAACAGGGTTAGCCAATCTTTCCGCTCTTCCAACATGGCCTGGACATTGTCCAGGGTTTGCTGATGATAGCGACTACCTGCCAAGCTCAAAGAAACCTCGTGGCCCCTAGAACGCACACCCTCGATGATGTGAATCAGATCGACCCAATTCTTTTCGGGAGCCAGACGCCCTATGCTGATAAATCCGAACTTACGAGGATCGGAGGCGTGCCCCACCGGCTTTCCTAATACAGGAGGGTATAGAACGCGTTTCACATTGGAAACACCCTGACTCTTAATGGCCCGAGCCGTCCAGTAGGAGTTCGTCACGCTGATGTTCTGGCGAATCCGCTGCTGACTGGGACGAAATAGTAAATCTAGGAACATCAGGTAATACGGCCAGACTATTCTCATCCATGGGTTGTCGGGCCAGGGATTCACCGCAGCCTGGGGGGGAGGACTGGGATGATGAACGTACTGAACTGCGGGTGGCGTACCAAGGTCCATCAAATTAAAGGCTGTGAAACAGTGGCGATGCTTGTTCCTTAAAGAACCAGCACGACGTTGGAGCAGTCGTGCGGCCAGCATCCGATGGGGTAGTCCGAGCCGGCGTAAAACTTGGCGTAGCATTGGAGCTACACTGATGAACTCTATAGATTCCCTGGATAAACGAGTCCCATAATACCTGTCGATCGCTTCCAGGTCAGGTGGATCCCATGTCAAAACGGTCACAGAGCCTCGGTCTGCCAGGACTTGAATCATCCAGTTTGCTACCCCTTCGCCACCACCGGGGGGGTCTAAAAAGGGGTTCACGAACAGATAGTCTCCCATGCGGAACGCGGGTACGACTCGCCTTCACTTCTCTCCTCTCCCCGAAGGGCTTTGTCTACCTCGAATAAAACTGTCGCCATTATGAAATTAGGATACAATCGAGTCTGCAATCTTGAGGATTTTGAAGACTTGGACCTCATTGAGACTATTCGGGATGTCTTCCCGCACGCCCTGGAGCAGTTTCTCAACTTCCCTAAGGGATCCGAACACCGCAAGCATTGGGAGATAGCCATGAGCATTCGAGGCCTGCGGGATTTTGGTGCGTTGCATCCGGATGCCGAAATCCTTGGGGTTGGTGCGGGTACTGAGGCTACAATTTTCTACCTTACCAATCAGGTCAAAAGAGTTTTCGCCACTGATCTGTATGCTCAATCAACGAACTGGCGCGAGCACGCCCCTCCTTTCATGCTCATCGAGCCAGAGCAAGCTGCACCTTTTCCCTTCCGCCCGGAACGACTCATTGTACAAAACATGAACGCACTCGATCTGCGCTATCCCGACCACACCTTTGATGGAATTTTTTCAGCGGGTTCCATTGAGCACTTCGGAAGCTGGGACGATATCGCGCTGGCTGCGAACGAAATGGGAAGGGTCCTTAAGCCGGGTGGAATACTCACCCTGTCCACGGAATTCTATATTTCCGGACCTGACCACGGAGCCGATGGCCTCAGATTTTTGAACGAGGAACTCTTAAGACGGCACATCATTGAGCCCAGCGGGTGCGAACCTGTCGACGAACTCCACACAGTGCTGACTCCAGCCAGTCTGGATACCTGCCAACCTTTGGACAACTTTCTAGAAGCTGTAAAACGCCAAATCTCTCGCGATAGCAAATATCCTCTCATTCACGAGATCAAGTTCTCGCGTTATCCCCATCTGGTTCTGGAAATGGGACCTTACACGTACTGTTCCGTTCATCTCACTCTGCGCAAGGTTCATGCTCACCCGCCCGGCCCTCGAAAGGCCCCTTTTGACCTCCAAGCCGCACAAGCACAAGCACGAGCGCAGGGCAAGGCCCCTGAAGCAGAAATCCTGACTTGGGAGGAGATCACCCATGAACTCGGGCAAATATGGCGCTTCACTAGACGCTTCGGACGCGCGCTCCTACGACGGGCAAGAGCCTGGCTCAGACGGCCCAAGTAACTGTCTCTCCCGCAGATTCGACGAAAACGAGCAGGCCTACAGAAGGTAGAGTTTTCGATCCTGGCCTACCATGGCTCCGCCCGCCGAACTCAGGTAGGAACTACCCTCTATTACTCGGCCGGGGAGCAGGCGAATATCCCAACTCTGACCTGCGTCCTGGGTGGAAAAATACAGCACGCCGGGATGCTCTTCCGGATAGGAAGGCAGAGCCAGAAATTGCAGAGTCGGCCCTTGAGCGGCTATCCCTATCGGCTTGGCATCGTGCTGAAAGGCGCCAACCCAGACAACCTTCCCCTTCTGGCGGGTACCCAGATGGATCTCGCGCCCACGCCGCACCAAAAAGGCCCCACCTTCAATGGCGCAGACGTGGTTGCCGCCGAGGTCGATTCTCTCCCACTGGCGCCCTCCGTTGGTGCTGGCGAGAATAGCATCCTGGGTGAGAATGATAACGGCCGGGCCGTTGAGGGCGAGTCGATCGTTAACGGAATTTCTCACCCCCGGGGCCGAAACGGGCTCCCAGATCCCTCCGCCGTTATGAGTGACCAGTAGAGTGTCGCTCCCCAGCAACCAGGCTTCTTCATCGTTCACAGCCAGGATCTGGGTGAGGCTAGCGACCTCCACCGGAAAACCCTCGTTCCAGGTCCGACCGCCGTCGAGCGAACGAAAAACCCCGTAGTCCGAGCCCTCGAATTTGTGAGAACTCAGAGCCGACCACAAAAGCCAGATCACCTTGCCGTCAGCTGTCGCGTCGAAGGAAACGATCTTCCCGGGCTCTTCAAACAAGACGGAAAGACCGGAAGGGGTCAGAGAAAATAGGATTGCATCGGAGTCGTCAAACGGCTCCAACCAGCCCCCAAAGTAGCTCAGCTCTTCACTTACGGCCTTGGTGGTCGTGGGGTGAAACCCCTCTGGTGCCGTATGGCCGCTCTCCCGCCAGTCTCTCAAATATTAATCCCAAAGTGAGTTCAGCCCGTCCCAGGCACTGTTGGCCCACCCACCAACGGTTCGGCCCACGGAACTGTCGGCCACGAATTCTACTCCGCTGCCGATGGCCCTGCCCACGGAGGAGTCGGCGGCATATTCAACTCCATCAGCCACCCCGTTGGCTACCACCGAAGCGGTTTGCAGACCGAACTCTCCAGCGGCGTGAAGGCCATCGCCCACAGCTTGGCCCACGGGGGAGTCGGCCACCCATTGAGCTCCATCGGCTACGGTTTGAGCGGAACTCCGGGCGAAATCTCCCACCGGAGAATCAGAAACCCACTGGGCGGCATCTCCAACGGCCTGGCCCGCCGGGGAATTGGCCACGAATCGGGCCCCTTCGGCCACGGTTTGTCCCACTCGACTGTTGGCCACAGCATCGGCTGCCATGCCTCCCCACTCACCGATCACCCCACCCCCGGCCACGATGGTCTGGCGAATGCCATCGGGAGAGAGCAGATCCTCCCGATCGGGAGTCAGAGGAATCTGTACCAAATCTCTAGGGGGAAGACTCGCCAAGCCCGCATCCAGATAGGCGTCCGGGTGAGTGTCGTAGGCGAAACGGCGGAAAGCATCCGGATTGCGCTCGAGTTCGGCGAAGGCCGCCGGGTCTTCGGCCCGTCGAGCTTCGATGCGTTCCTGCAGTCCCCGTCGAGCGTCGATCAGCCACTCCTGGCCGCGCGGGGAGAGGTTGGGGGCAAGTTCTTCGGTAAATCTTCGGGCGTACTTATCGCCGTAGTCCATGTAGTAATCGGGTGGCTCTACCCCCGGATTTCGGCGTATAAAATCCTCGTTGCGCATGCGATAGTATTCGAGCGTACCAACGTTATCCGTGAAGTCGGCGGGGTTATTTCGGTCAGGAACCGATGTCTGGCCACCGGAGGGAGCTGTTCTAGCTGCCGGACTCAAGTCCACTCGGTCCGGGACGGAAACCGTCTGAGGGGTCGGTGCAGGTGCTGTGGCTCTGGCGGCCGGGGCTCCCTGGCTCGTGCGGGCCGGGGGCCGTAAGGTTTGCTGATTCGGGATGGTTGCAGTTGTGGCCAAGTTGGAAGCTCCCTCGTAGTGGACTACAACTATACTGTAACCGCCAATTGTTAATAGCATGTTACTGAATTGCTAAAACCGTTGTACTGCGAGTGTATCTTCCATAGCTCAAACGGGAGTCGAAGTAGGTCCGTGGGACGGATTTTGGAGCCCCCCTTCTCCACCCATTCCAGGAGCGGCTCTTCCAGAACCAGAGCTTGAAGCTTTTCAACACCCAGCAGATTGCGGCATCGAGCCAGAAGTTCCACATCGAAAAGCCAACGACTGTGGAAAGGGTCTTGAAAAACTTGGCGAGCAAGCTGGGCCTCCAGGATCTTCGCTCCGCATTGGGTATCGTAAGTAGGAAGGCCCAGTAAGAGGCTGATCGCCGTGGCCGCCACCCTACCGAGATAGTGTCGGCTCGTGCTGCGCTGAATACCGGCTCCCAGGCGATTCATCCTGGAGCCAAAGACAAACCACTTTCCGAACTGACTCGCCTTGTCGTACAACCGAGCAAGCTCGGAGATCGGGGTCGCCAGGTCAGCGTCCAGGTAACCCACCCAGGAAAGGTTGGGCTGGCTCAGGGCCCAAAGGACGCCCTGACGGACCGCCTCCGCCTTCCCTACATTTTCTGAAAGCTTAAAAACGTGGCAGTTCGTTACCTGGTCGCGCAGGTGCTCCAGCAGCAAGGTCGTGTCGTCCTTGCTGCCATCATCGACCAGGATCCACATCCAATCGGGGTGGTCGAGCATCCCCTGCAAGAAATCGTCTCTGGGCAGTCGATCGGCTTCGTTGTAGCAAGGCACGACCAAGGCCAGCGAGGACTTACTCATGAGGCTGAACTCGACAGATCGCAAAACAGCTCAACCCAGGGAGGTGCAGTCCGAGGCGTCGTCTGAACCACCTACCCAGCGCAAAATCATGGACCAAAAAGTGGGTGATGGCTGCCGTCAGCATCGGGCCTCCCGTCCACCGTGCCACGCCCTTGAAAGGAGTGGAAGCGTTCCTGAACCGCTCCCCAAGACACTCCCCTGCTCGGGCGGCTAAGAGTGAGGAAAAAAAATAGCCCTGCTCCAAAGGCTCCAGTCCGGCTTTCTGAAAAAGGTCTGTCAGCGACGCGAGAGTGTACCTGCGAAAGTGACCCAAAAAGTGATCATGGGAGGAAAAAATGGCGGGGAAAGCCGGCACTGTTATGATAATGAGAGCATCCTCGGCCAGGAGTTCTCGGCGGTGAAGGTCGAGTAAAAGCTCCAGGGGTTCCTCGATGTGTTCGAGCACGTCCATCAGCAGAACCGAATTGAAGCGGGAGGGCCGGGATAGCCCCTCCAAGCTTGAGACCAATTCCAGGTTAGGCAGGTCTCCCGAGTCGACGTTCTCCAGCGCAGAAAAGGCGCTATCGACCCCCACCCAGCGGGACTCGGGGTGGAGCTCTGCCAGAGCCCGCAGAAGAAATGCGTCACCGCATCCAACGTCGAGATGAAAGCCTTCTTCCAGCGAGAAATCGGCAAGCCATGTCTTGAGAATCTCCAGGCGGGCCAGTTCCCACGGATGTCGCACCTCCAAGCCACCCTTCCCACCAGACTCGACGATGGAGAGTTCTTTAAGATCCATCCAATTGTTGCCCTTCCTTCAAGAATAAAGCCTCAGCTATTGCGCGGTACCGTTGTGCTCACGAAGCTCGCCGTCACGCCGGATGGAGCTTTGACGGTGAGTTTCATGACCAGCTCTAATTTGCTTTGCTCGAACTCCACGCTCTCGATCTCACGGGCCACGGGCTGGCCGTCGGTGGCGTAGAAGCCGAGAGGCCGGCGCCCCGAACCGAAATCGATGGCCGAGAGGTGAGTGGGCATAGCATAGGCGGTTTGCGCGCTGGACACGCTCAGCTCTCGTCTCCACATCTCACTAGAGTCGGAGCGGTGGTAGTAGACGACTTGCTTTTGCCAATTCAAAGCTCCCGACACGGAATCGGCCACAAAATCGCGGCGATTATCCTGGTCGAAGGTGGAAGCAAAACTTAGAACGGGAGGCGAGGACACCGTTTCTACGCTGGATGTAGAAGAGGCTTCCAGTTCGTGCTCCAGCAATCGGATAAAGCGCTGAGCCTGGGAAACGATCTCATTTTTCTGCTGGACGGTCTTCCAGGCAGCCACAGCTTTGGCCCACCCCGCCATCAGGAGCACTCCTAACAAGAGAAGTAAACCCGCGGAAAGGAGGACTTCCGGCACGGTAAAACCACGAATTTTCAACGGCGCAGGAAACTTTCCACCGAAGTCATCAAACGGTCGGCCGTGCTCACCGATACGGACACCTGCCACAAGCGCTCGTCACGCGCTACCACATCCACTTTCACGTAGTAGAGAGCTCCCCGCTCCACCGCCGGGTAGGGTGCCGGAGGAAAATCTAAGGCGGTGGGGGGGTTAGGCACCCGGCCATCGTAGCTGCCTTCGCTCACCGAAAAAGGAAGGGTTTTGATCCTCTCGAGCATCTCCCGGGCGATGGAGCTTGCTACCTCCACACTCTCGGCCCGGGTCTGCATCTGCAGCCCCCCGATCAAAACCGTGAAGACGATGACAAAAACGATGCTGAGTAGCCCCAGGGTGAGCATGATTTCTAGCAGGCTAAAGGCGCCCTTGGAGCCCCGGGGGCCTCTCACCGAGAGGTCCATCGCTTAATGTCAAGCACTCCGTTGCCAGCCAGGTTATGAATTCCGTCGTCGAAAAACTCCTCCACGTAGGACAATGAAGTGTAGCCGTATAGCCCCACGTCTCCAGGCAAGAACGATTTCTCTCCTGATTCAAACGACACATCTTCGAGTTCCAGCGGGCCCACCGTGGGATCGCCATTGACCAGTACGCTGCCCCTCACGACCACATCACCGGTGGCCACAAACGCCCCCGAGGTGTAGACCACCCCCTTGAAGTGGGCCGAGCCCAGGCGGTCGATGTCGTACTGCAGTACGCTCTGAACGATATCCAGAACGGCCTGTTCTTGAGGAGGAGTGAGAGTCTCGATAGGCTCAACTCCAAATTCCTCCAAAGGCTTGTTAGGCTGGCTCTGCATCGCATCGAATAAGCCACCGTCTAGCCTGGGGTCCCAATCTTCATAGTTTAAAAAAACCGGCAAGCTAGGGAGACCTCCGTCCGCTGTCATAGGACCGGAAACTTGGGCTCCGTCTCGTCGGTAATCGCCGATTCGAAACAAGTCTTCCAGATATCGAAACCGCTCTCCTAGAAACCTCGACGCACTCAAGGGCCCGCCGCCCTGTCCTTCCATATAGCCGGCCAGCATTCCGGCGTTATTGTAAGTGACTCCATCCGGTGGAAATAGAGCGCTGACCGAAGGCTCCAAACCGGTGGACCAGTTATCCGCCCCCGCGCGGTGGGAAGAGACCACCGCCATTAGTGTGTCCAGCCTGATGTCTTGCTCGTAGAGGTTTACTCTCAGCTCCGAAGGATCAGGGTAGGCCTCAGCCGCAACCGCCACCACTCCGTGGATCTCCCCCAGAGCAGTTTGCAGGTTCTGCCAGGCCACCTCAGCGGTGGTGCTGGAAGGATAAAATTGATTCACGAGATCGTTGATCGGAGCCGGCGGGTCATCCAGGTAGGCGGCGTAGTAAGCCGTATCCCGAGTGAGCGTAGGGTTGGAAAGGGCCAACGCCTTCATGTACTCCTGCCCCTTAAACCCTCGAAGCACCACGTGTCCTTTGCTCAGCAACGAGACGTAGTCGTCTTGGTAAAAGGCCACGCGTGCTTCCCCAAAAAACGATGTATTCCCGTTGACCACGACCTGTCCACGGCCGGATATCGAACCGTTCACGGTGAGGTTTCCGTCTACCAAAAGGACAGTCCCGTCTTCTAGAACCAGGTCACCTTGAACCGTCACGTCATCATCATAGTAGTTCTGCCCGGACATCCTCAACTCTCCAGGAGTGGTAGGGATGGGCGTGCTCAGTGAACCAATTCCATCATCGACCATGGCCTGGATATTCGGCCTGGGGATCCATTTCGCGGGTTTGTTGCTACGAAGTTTCGTAAGATCGATCGGAGGATTGATATTGAAAACATCCGACTCGGGTAGGGGAGAGCTGCAGGTTAGATTTCCAGTAACCTCAAGCTGTTGGCCTGAGTCTGCCGACCTGTATCTCACCTGAACTTCACCGAAATCGATATTGGTATGGAAATCGGCAGGCACGGTCTCCATATTCACCAGGCTCTTACGCCCATCAATCTTCACATCTCCGACCATATCCACCTTACCGGTTGCGATCAGCGCTTCCCCCTCTCGCACATTCATCCCGGAAACCACCAGAGCTTCCACCGTGCGAGTAGCAAGCCCCGAGCGACCCGTCACCACCAACAAAGCAGAGTGTGGCGGCACGGTGTCAGTTCCTCGATAGCTCGGAGCCGAGGTGTCCTGGCTGAGATTGTTGATAGACTGGTCCATCCCGGCAGTAGCCCCGATGGCCACAAATTCGAAGGAGTAGGAAGCTGCTCCACCCGGCATCGCCACATCATCGGCGGAGCCGGTCCAGTTCGAATCGCGCTCCAATTCAGCGATGATGAGGTTCATGCCCGCTTCAGCGGCGTAGAGCGCTCGGCTTGCGTCCACCCCTCCCCGGGTGGTCCGCAGCCCCTCTCGACCCAAAACCAGGGTCGAGCCAGTCAACATAATGATCAAGGCGCTGATGATGAGAAAATATGCAAGAGCGAACCCTGCGACACCTCGAGTACGAAACAAAAACTTCATTCTGTCAGAGACAATAGCACGATTTTGTTACAATTCCTTACATTCCAGGGGGATTTAAGGTTTTAAGGGGCTAGGGTCACTAAGTTGACCTGGATTCGTCGCGCCCAATCTTCCGATACTTGAGGGTAAATGTTGTTGATCGCTACTCTATCATCACCCAGCTTTTCGTAGCTCAGGAGAGGCATGAAAGGAGCAAGGCGAGCCTTGAGGTCCTCAGGAAGTTCGTCCAGTGATTCCGGGATAGCAGCGCCACTTGCCGCGGCTTGCTTGAGATAGAGCACGATCTCAAGAGCCGCGATCCAACGCATATTGGCTTCTCGCGCGTAGCGAAGGTGGCTGGGATACCTTCCCAGCCCGCCGCGAGGCAGGAGTCGCTGCTCTTCAACGCTCAAGACACCTTCCCTCATGGAGATCTCTTGAAGTGTGCCTTCCGTCTTCCAACCATCGGCAAACTCCCGATCAACTTCTCGGCGGAGAAGATAAGGCCGGTTCCACAAGAAATTGGGGGACCAGTTCAACGAGTCGACAAAGCGGTCTTCGAAACCCACGGGGGGCTCCAAGTCTAGTAAGTTCTGCCTTCTGGAACCCCAACTTGGTATCGCCGATACGTTCCACCAATCGGAACCTGCAAGGAGCCGCCGAAGCTCACCCCAATCCCGATCGAGTCTAGCCAGTTGCTCAGCGATCCCCCTTACAAGCTGCTCGATCTCCCAGGAATCGGAGCTATTCTGATTGAGAGCTATGACTAGTAGGATCTGAGTCCTGGTCTGCTCCAGGCAATTATCGCCAAAATCTAGACTGAGCATAAGCTCCTCGGCGACATCTTTGTCCGCCTTTTGCCAATCTGGAAGGGCCAGGACTCTAGGGCCTGTGGACATTTGGCATTCCGAGCCAAACGCAGGACATTTTTCTCCTCCTGGAGTGGAATTTTCTGTGGAATAGTGGACCTATTTGAGGAAAATTTCGCTTCAGGAGGTGGAAA